>Ga0172367_10004002_pt1 | contig 18628 bp, 23 predicted proteins | sample Lak10m_FD_114542 | JGI IMG/M metagenome (GOLD analysis project Ga0172367, IMG submission 114542) | Freshwater microbial communities from Kabuno Bay, South-Kivu, Congo - kab_022012_10m | ecosystem: Environmental > Aquatic > Freshwater > Lake | place: Democratic Republic of the Congo: South-Kivu...
AACTCCACAAATGCTTCCGACAGGAAAAACCCTGTTGAACATAAAAGCGCAAGCAGGGCCGTCGAGGGGCTCATGTGGTCCGATGGGCGGAAAGCTGCCCTTCAGGGTAGGTTGTAAAAACTTTTTACAAAGCAAGTAGATGATAAAGGGCACGAAAGGCTTCATTGAAGGAGAGGTGCAGAGACGAACTTCTGAAAGATTTGAGCCTTTCCTTTTTCCTGTATATAAACAAGATGCGCATCCCACCACGTTACTGTGCGATGAGCTCCGGAACAACCGCACGCAAGCGTAAGCAGGAGGCGCAGGCAGCAGAACAGGTTCTGAAGGTGCTCCTTCCACCCGTTGGCAAAAAGGTTCACGTCCAGCCCAAGCAGATTGCTGCCAAGGACTGTGACGTGAAGGTAGTGGCCAGTGAGGTGGCTAAAATGAGGAACAGTGTGGCTGATTGCGTGAAGGCAACCCGCACTCTGATCAAGTTCGTTACGTTGAACGCCTCTGGCTCTGGCGAAGGGGACGGTGTTTATGTCACTGTGCCTTCGTTTGTCGACGATCCCAAGGAGCCCGTGAAGCAGGTCTTCACAGGCAGCGGCACGCTGGGTGGCAATCCCGAGGTGCGCAAAATTCGCGGGATCGGTTCTATTCCCATGATGGGAAGCCGCGAGGATGTGGCGTCTGTCGCCCCTCCCGTCAAGGCCCGGAAGCTGCTTCCCATCTCCCCGCACAATCAGCGGAGTTTCTTGGAGAAGCAAGCCGCAGCCAAGACCATCGCCATCTTCTTCAAGAGGGGGTTGGTTCTGGCCAGCAAGCCCAAGCCCTCGATCTTCGAGCGCATTGTTCGTTTCCTCTACCGTGTCCTCGGGATGCCTCGCATGTGAGAGCGCTGACTTGGTCTGTGCCGCTATAAACGTGCCTTACTGTGCGCCATGAATCGTCAGCGACAACGCGCGCTAGACCTCAGCGAGAGTTATTATCTTTTGCTCGAGTTGTGCTGCAACGAGCCGGTCGTGCAGCAGGTATTTTCAATCGTAGAGAACGTGTGCCTGGCGCACGGCATAGCCATGACGGGGAAAAAGCCCACCCCAAACTTTCAGCGCCACATGGACCTGTACTACTTGCCCTTTCTGCGCACTGCCATACGCGCGATGCACATGTACGGCTTCGTGCCGTGGCGCGTCATGAAGCTAGACTCAGGCGACCACATCCCAGAGGTGCTGCCGCCAGGCACGTTTCGGTGGTCCGTAGAGCTTCCAAACGACGAAAACAAGAAGTTTGCCACTGCCCTCCACGATGCCATGCTCGTTTACGTGGTTCGCATCGTCCCAGGCTCAAAACAAGAGGAAAAAATCCACCTGACCCAGTGGGTACCTCCCCACAACGTGTGCGAGAACAGCGTCATGTATGCCACCGTGCCAAGCCCCATGTCTGGAATCATAGAGTCCTACAAGTATATGGTGGCCGCGGCCAAGCGACAGGCGCACGCCGACGCGTGGAACTGCACGGCGCGAGTGATTGTATCAAATGAGCCGAAAGAGTACGCGCACGACCAGAACAGGCGCGAGCTATTCGGGACATTTCACCAGCACATCGACGAATACGGGAGGCTGCACCCATTTAAGCCCTCGTCGCCAGCAGAAACGCTGGACGAAGTCTTCTACACGCGGTCCATGAACCACATCCCCGCTGTCTACACGCTGCCAGCCCACCACCACGTGGACAACGCCCCGGACCTCAAGCCGTGCGCAGACCTGTCCATGCTACAGGCCAAGTACAAAATCGACGTGTGCTCGCTCGTGGGGGTGCCGCCCGAGATGGTCACTACGGTGCAGTACAACTCGGGCGAAAAGCAAGCGAAGAACAGCGGGGTAAGCACAGGGACGAGCCGCATATTTCAAGCAAAAATGCAGTCAGTGACAAATTTTCTGAAAGTTTTACTGGCCGAAGTATATGGCACCATCTACAAGGGGGCGGAAGCCCAGTTTGACATAGTGCCCATGCCGCGGCTCGAGATTTCGTGCATAGAGGATCTGCAGATTCTGCACGAGATAGGCGTGCTGCAGCCGGAGCACACATTAGACCTCGCCTCCATACTGCTAGGGAAGATGAAGAAGGCAAAGAAGAATCCTCTCAACACATTTGGGCAGGTACAGCCGCCGGGCCAGGAGCCTGAGGACGAAGACAAGAAGCGCGATGACGAGGACAGAGACAAGCCGCCGCCCAAGAAGCCGAAGCAGCAATGATCAGTACGTTCCCCAGGTCCGCTTTCCCAGGACGCGGACAGGGGTGCGCACAGGCCCAATCAGCAAGTCATCATCCTTGAGAAGGTGCTTCTTGGTCTTCAGAAAGTCGGCGAAGGCGATACAGAACTCCTCTGACTGGAACAAATCAGTGTTATTGGACCTGATCAGGCCCTCGCAAGAGCGAAGCAGCAGGTTCATGTAGGTGCTCACAGTCTCATCACCCCGGCTCATGTAATGAACAGCCATGGTCATAAGCGAGATCACGTAAGGTCCCGCCTGTGCGTAAACCTCGTCGTCGACAATGCAAATGAGGCGCCGCACAGCCATCAAAGTGAGGCTGCAGATCATATACTTGTCCCCAATCATGACGAGGTCTTGGAGAAGTTCGATGGAGTTTTCGAAAAGATCGGCCTTGTACATAAACTCCACGGCGGCGCGCCAAGCCTCGTCCGAAAACGAATCATCTTCGATGCGAATAACCTTGTCTGTAGCTTCGCCGCTGTGACGACCAAAGTCCATGGCTGCCTTGAAGAAGGCGCTGTTTGCCGCAGCCACGATGGAATGAATGTCCAGAGCGGTTCCAGACGGTAGAAAAATCTTAAGGTCGCAGGGCAGCATTCGGATACGCATATCGAGTGACGGAATATCCGTCAGAGTGAGTTCGTGCGCGATGCGGAAGTGTGGCTTCACGTAGAGCCTCCCGTGGTCCGACACGGTGATCATTTTGGTTCGCAGCTCGAAGCTGTCGCAGTCCATCCTGCTCATCGAGTAGTACCTCCGCTCGGGATTGATCACGAAAACGTTCTGTGAATAGCACGACAAGTTCCTGCTCGACCCCACGATGTCCAGGACAGGTCCCTCGAAGTTTACCCTCTCGATGCTAAGCCCATGGGCACAGTGCAGGCGAATGGTGAACTTGTAAACGTAGCCCGTCTCAAGCTGAACGCCGCGCTTGTCCACAAGAATGTGGGCCATCTCAATCTCCTTGTAGTCTACTTTCGTCATGTCATCGTGGTCCAATCCCTTTGTCACGCAGTCAACTTTCCAGTAAGGTTTAGTATTCATCAAAGTGAGAGGCCCGAAGTTGCCCTGAGTGTCGGCGAAGAAGCTCTGGTATGACATTTGCGTGGCCTTTGATTTGCGTAATTCCCATTTATACAGGTGTTTTTCGGGTTTTTGACCACGCACGGGTTTTTCGGGTTTTCCGAGTCACAGAGGGCCGAATTACGTAAATGCCTATAAATAGCTGGTGACAATTACGGAATTCACTCCAACACATGCAGCGCGTGGACCCAGACGTTGTTGAGCTTATCAAGCTCCCAGTCAACATGTACCACGTGCGGGAAGACATTACGGCCATGCAATGGGAGTACGCCATCGTAATGGACAAACAGCTCAAGGACCTAGAGTCACTTGTGCAGTCCGAGCATTTCCCTCACGAACTTCGCAAAGCGTTCCAGGCTTTCTACGATAAGTTCTGTCACCCTGTCGGCATGATTACGTATCAAACCGGCAAATTTCCGAAAGTAATGGTGACTACACTGCCTCACCACGTCGGCACCACCAAGCAACAGAACGTTCTGCTGATCGAGGGTTTGCGCTCTGCGTTCATGGAGGACGTCCAGGAGCTCGGCGAGCTTCCCGTCCGCTTTACGGATGCGAAACTCTACCAAGAATACGAGACCCGCCGCATCGTCAAGATTATGGATATGAAGCAGTTCGACGAATTCAAGGCCCTTCGTCTCATGCACAATACGTACCTCGAGTGGAACAGCTGTGGTGGCCATGAAAATGCCATGTTCAAGCTCAGGCAGTCCAGCTCTTACTGGGAAATGACGAAATTTCTCACGCTCGTCGAGCGCATCAAAGAGCTCGAGGTCCGAGTGAAGGCCCTCGAGGCCAAGCCCACTTTGTAAATAAAGTGTTTATTACGTTATGTAGCAGACTGCTTGGACTTTGTGCTCCCACAGCACTTGCCGAGGCATCTGAGGAACAAGCCAGGCTTGCGCTCCTCGTCTGCACTCTGTTTGCACAAAGGCCTCGATGGCGCCGTCGACCCCGAGAAGCTGTGTGTTGCCGCGTAGCCACTCAACGGCGTCAGGCACATTTGCGCAGCCGCTCGTAAGGTTGAATATATGGTAGGATCCGACTGAAGCATTGACATGCTGTACGACCCCCCTGGGGCAGCTAACCGAACACACGGACTGGCTGTCCCCGCGAGCCCCGGCGCTCCCCATCCCCCACGCTAGCTGCACGCTCCCCCGCCACTCGGCGCGCCCGCAGGCGCCGTGGATGCAGCGCCGCCCGCTCGCAAAGGTGCGGAGCGTGTGGTTCACGAGGGCTCGCACCCGCACCCCCGCCGTCACGGGCCAGGGCAGCAGCAGCCAGTCTGAGTGCGGCGAAACTTCGCTGCCCCACGCCGTGTCGAGGTGGGGAGTCCAATGTCTCTTGGACCAGGCCATCCAAGGTCGGTCGTCCACCTGAACGGCGACCTCTGGGCCGAGCCGCTCTCTCGTTTCGAGGGCCCACTCTCCAGCGAAGCTGTGCAGCCTGGACCACGCCGGCGCATGTACCCAGCGGACGCTCACTCGTCCCGCTCTGATGTTCGGTGCGGAGTGCCTGGGCCGCGCCACGCACGCCTGGCCGTGTCTGTATGCGCCTGCTGCGCAGCTGTAGTGGCAACTCGCATTCGCCACCATGTTGGGCAGGCGCCTGCATATTACAGTAGGGGCTTGGGAAGTCGTCGGGCTAGCGGTGCTATAGTTTGCAGGAGCGGTTGTAGTTCCTGTAACCAGTGTCCCATCAAAGGTCGATTGAGAAGTATTTTGATGAGAAGTATCTGTCGTAAAAACGTGACTTGTATTGTCAAGAGTAGTAGTTGTCTGACCCATACTAGAAGTATTGCCGTCACCTGGTGTTGAACTCGAACTGACTGTATGATGTGTGGTGGATACAGTAGATAGAGCATGGCTAGTAACAGTAGTGGTATGATCAATACTACTGCTGATGTTGAGCACTGTAGAAGTCGTCGCCGCCCCAGTACTAGTGCTTCGATCAATTTCAGTGCTAGTAGATTGAACGACAGAAGTAGTGAGAGCGACAGTAGTGCCGCTGTCCAGATAGGTAGCGTTGGCAAGGAGAAATGCAGCCCGTAGAGAAGGCCAAAGAAAATAGTCGACGACATGCAGCCTCACGTAGCGGGCCCTCACTGGATAGGGGAATGTGTTGTCCTTGACACTTACGTCATCCGAGTTTCCAGCGTAAACTCCGCCCAGCGGCCTCCACGTCATCGCGTCTTCGCTGTACGATATATAGTAGCTTCTCACCCACGCTCCCTCGTAGCTGGCAGTCCTGATCCCTCCCAGCCACACGGAGCTTCCTGCGTCCATCGTGACAGCCGCTTCCACTGTGTTTCTGTAGCACCCGCACGTATCGTTGGAAGGATTGAGACCGTCGTTTGCCGTCCACGCCGCCACCTCTAGCGCCCCCACGATCTCCACGGAACTCACATTGTAACAGTCTCTGCTCCCAGACCAGGCCCTCAGCCCGCCCGTGCAGGCTTGCCGCGCGGTCCCATTGCATCGCGAATCGATCGGGCACGGAAAGCACGCCGGGCCGTAGAAAGGTTCGAGGCACCCCGCAACCCCACGTAACAACAAAGCCAGTGCCATCCTCCACATAGTCGCCGCGCCCAACCCAATAAATACTGCCACATGACTGGCCTAGCTTATATTCTGGACAATCTGACCGAGTGGGACGCGAAAAGATATGCGGAGAACAAGGTCAGGGTGCTGGCGTTCACGTGCCCCGCGGAGCAGTTCAAGCTGTGGGAGGGAATGTTCTTCGATGCGTACTGCACCACCGAGACTGTGTATGGGGTCGTGCAAGTATCCAAGGCACAGCGCGTAGCCACGTGGAAGAAATCGCTGCCTGGATGCCAAATATACAGGCTGGGGGTCGTGCACCACAAGCTGCTCCACAAGGCCTGCAAGGCCAGTGACGTGGCCTACAATCTGGCATCCGAAAAGCAATTTACGCGGGAGTGCTTCGAGGAATATTTAAAATTCATTGACGACACCCAGTGACGTGGAAGCCAACCATGCTGCTGGCGTTGACCTCGGAGATCGCCGCCCAATGCGAGCTGAAGTGCGAAGACATACTCACGGCAGAGAAGGTTCTTTCTGACCCTCATGCTCCACCGTATAGGTGGCCCATCGACATGAAGGAGAACGCTACAAGGTTTCTTAATGCCCAGGGGCTTGAGCAATACGAGCTCCCCGACGAGAATGCGTTTCCACATCTGCATAACTACATGGTGATGGCACGAGATCGCAACGAGAGAAACTTGTGCAGGCTCCGCCGCGAAGTAGACGAAGAGGAGGCGAGGCTCCGTTACGAGCAGTCTGATGAGTATCAGCTCCATAAAGCGCGCCAGAAAAATGAGTACATCCAGCAGCTCCTGAAAGAGCAGCAAGACAAGTACGTCGCAATGTTCAAGGAGGTCCAGAGGGTCTCAACCGAGCTCCACGCTGCTTCCCTCTGGTGCTTGGAGCTCGAGCGTAAGATGGCTGCAAATCAGCCTGAGCTCTGAGTTTACGATCACAGCAACACGTCCACCAGCCTGTCGAGGGCGTGCCAGGCTGATCCATAATTGAATGCACGTGGTCCATGGATTGTTCTTCTTTGACCAACGTACTGTTCCAGTACATTAATAATATGTTGAACCATTTCTTCTTTCAGACGTTGATCAGTTGATTGATGATAAAATTCTAGATCATAATTTGCCCAGTTTGCTCCTATTATTCCTATCGTGATATTCAGCTGCATAAACGGTGACCCTTCTGATGGATCATCTGGGTCTGGTACTACATGTATGTTTGCGTACCACTGATAAGTTGGGTTTGTACCCCAGATCCGAATGTGTGGTCGTGCATCTTCAATCCATTTCATGTTGAGTGTCGGAAAATCGATTCTCAATCTACTAATCAATGTTGCAGCAAACGTGTTGCACCACGACTGAGTAGGCATGCCTGACAATTCCAACTTTTATAGTGTTCTGTGAGAAACTGCGGCAGCGTTATCGCCATGACGTCACGCGATAAAAACGCGCTTGTCAACAAATATGTTCTACACTCCCTTTGTTGCGCTCACGAGCCTCGTTGAATCTTCCAGCCAGCCCTCCGCTCTGTGCGTGTTCGGGCCGTGGCTGGCCGTCGCCGCGACCTACGCGATTGCCGCGCCTCCGCGAGCCGACACGACGCTCGAGCTGCTTCGCGTTAGCGTCCACGTCGTGGCCCTCTCAGCCTTCTACCCACACCCCGACAGCTCCTTGTGCTCCCTGTGCGCCCTGCTGCTCTGCGCCCAGTCGCTCGCGACAGACGCGCGCACTGCCGTGGCTCTCACGGCCCTCATGCTGCTGGGCACGCCTCTTTATACCATGCACTGCCCGTGCGTGGCAGACGCTGACAAGCAGATATCGTCCATGCTGTGGGCCGAGACCATGCAACTATTGTATTGGATTATTAGGCGGGTGATCTGTCCGTGGGGTTGACGCTGCCCTCCGTCACGCGGATCCGCTTTCCTGCCCTCGTCACGTAGAAGAGCCCGTCGGCGTTGCGCACCATGCCGCTCAGTGGGGCCGGCTGTGCGCCTTTCGCGACGGGCTCGCGGTACTTGAGAAAGTCCCAGGCGCTGGCAGCAGGCTTGGGAGGCTGCGGCTTGGGCAACTCCACGGCACAGAAGCTGGAGAACATTCCGGGCTTCTTGACTGTCGGGGCTGCTGTGCGCGGAGGGGGCTCTGGTATTTTTGGCTGTGGCTCCGGATCTGGCAGCAGGACTTCTTCTGGCGCCACTGCCTCTGGCTCTTCCTCCTCCGACGTGTATTCCACATATTTTCCAGACTCGTAGAGTCCGATGTCGTCCTCAATAAATGAATCTGAAGAGCTCTCTGAGTCCGAGTCCTCGACCCTGCGAATGCGCGAGCCGCGCGTGGCGCGCCGGTGGTCTTGCAGCAGCACGTGGTCGTCCTCGTCCAACTCCTTCTCAGACGACCTGACTGAGCATGCATCGTCCTCGTCTTCGGGCTCCTCTTCTGGCTCGTCGTTGATCAGGGCCCTGTCTGCCTCAGTTTCCTCATCTTCGTCGTCCCCGTCGTCAAAGTACGTGACATTACCCTCGTCGTCCTCCTCACCTGCCTCATAGTCTATAAAGCGATTGCGCTTCATGTGCGGGTGTGACTGCATCGAGCGGTATGGACAGGTTGGCAACTTTTTCGGGTTTGTGCAGTTTAAGGTGGTTTGGTAATTTTTCGGGTTTTCGGGCGCCAATTTTTCGGGCTGGGCGCAGACCCAAAAATTCGGCTTTTTCAATTCCCGAAATTTCAATTTCCGGCCTTCTCCTTCCTGCTGGCGAGAGCCTCCCGCAGCGCAGCAGCCTCCACGTCTGGGTCCTCCCCGGGCGCGGGGGGCGGAGGCCTCCACCGGAGCGCTACCACGACTGTGGGCGTGCAAGCCGCAGCCAGCGCCACCAGCGGGTGGGCCACCAATACGGCCCCGTGTCGGAGCAGCGTGACGACCAGAGGCTCTTCCTGTCCAGAGGAGATCTGCCAGTAAATCTGCACCAGCGCAGCCACGTCGTACCCGACGATGCGAGCGATGCGATATGGGATCGACTCGTACGGGCAATACGTCACGGACATGCAGCACGCCAGACAGGCATACACGTAGAGCTCGACCTTCGATTTCAGCAACCCAGGCCTCACAAGCTGCGCCACGGCCAGCGTAGCCCAGGCAGCGCCCAGCGCCACGGCACCGGGAGTGTGAATGCCGTGGGCGGTGCGCTCGTGGTTGGCGACCTCCGACCACAGGACGGCTGCCACCGCAGCGTTCACGTCAAGAATGAAATCGTTGTTGAGGAAAACGCGATCGAGAAGTAGGGCCATGCAGAGCACCACCAGGCCGCCGTGGGGCACCAAAAATATGCAGAGCGCAGCGCCCAAGAGGCTCTTGGTGACGCACACAAACGCGGGAACGTAGGACGAGGCGAGGCTCAGATCCACCATGGGAAGCGCGTGGCGCTGCACTAATATCGTTTTGGGTCCAACATACGCTAGTATATAAGATGTGTGGGGGCGCTCTTCACTGTGCATCGACGATGGCTACGCGTTCCAAGCAACAGGCCCAGCTCATCAAGAGCTTGCAGGCAAAGATCGCTGAGCTCGAGGCCAAGGCCAAGCTCACAGATGGCCTGCAGGCCAAGGTCGCCAAGCTCGAATCAGACGCCAAGACCAACGACACCAAACTTCGCTACGCACAGCATCGGCTCAAAGAGTGCGAGGCGGAGCTCTTCAGCATCACAGACGACTTTGATCTCATGTTCCAGAAGTTCTCGGACGCCGTCCTGTTCATCGGCAGGATGAAGACCAACGCCTCTCCGGAGGAAGTGGCCAAGGGCGCCGCCCTTGCTCAGCGGTGCCTCAACGACATGGAGAAGTCTGACCCAAAGAAGAGGAAGCTGTGCTCACACACGATGGACCTCCTCAAGGACTGCGTCGACATGTTCAAGGTGCGCTACGCAGGCTGCGAGATGCCGTCGTTCGCTCACGTGGGCGCTGCTGTCAAGGCGGAGCCCGTGGCCGTGAAGGCCGAGCCCGTGGCCGTGAAGGCCGAGCCAGGCGTCAAGGTGTCCACCGGCAACCACTGGATCGACGATTTGATCGACCTTGACGATTTTTGAGCTGCCTATACTTTTGTACAGTGCCTCAGGCACTCGAGCTATATAAACAAGCGATTTTTCGAACAAATTGTCGAGCATGAGCGATAGTGCTACAACCATTGCTAATCTTGCAAAGCTACTCGCCGAACAGACTGTGAAGGCAGAGTCGTGGGAAAAATCCACGGAAAGTCTTACAAAGCAGCTCCATGAGACGCGCACTGAGCTTTCAGAGGAGAGGAGGTTGCGCGAGATCGCTGAAACGCGTGCCGGGGAATTTCTTTTGAGGATTCGAGAGCTGGAAGCCTCTCATGATGAAGAGAGGTCTCAGATCATGGAAGTCCTGCAAAACGGTATGGAGACCCTTGGTCTTTCATCCCGCCCTGCCACCTCTGTCTCTTCGTATTTCGATCCCAACGTCGCAGAGGAGGCCCCGGAAGACGACTACTCGTATCCTTGCGGGCCTTCGTCATCCGCGTTGCCGGTGCCTCAGCCCGTGGCTCGTCCCGTCGGACGTTTGCCTCCTCTCAGCCTGCCTAATCAGACCCCGAGGCCGGCCACCGCCAGCCAGGAGGATCCTGCCTACGCTAGTTACGCTCTCTTTGGACGCCAACAGCTGGCGCAGCCTGCTTTCGAGCTGAGCCGTCCCCTCGTCGAGCCCACGCGCCTGGTGCCTCAGCCGCCCCAGTCCCGCATGGCTGGTCCGTCGCTGCAGCAGTCGCTTCAGCCCGTGCGCGCACCCGCGCGCGGCTGGGCCACCGAGGCTATGCAGACGGAAACCTGCACGTTCAGGCGCTCCACAGCTTCCGTGAATCCGCAGCAGCTCGCGCGCATGAGCGAGGAGGATCAGATTGCCGCTGCACTGGCTCTCAGCCTCGACGAACAGGTTACGGTTCAGCGCACGTCGTCCGTCAGGGTGAGCGACTTCGAGGGCAACGGACCCTATGCTGGCGCACTCAGCGCCAGGGTCAACACCATGCCCGGACGCAGCGGCGGCCCTCCTCGCAAATAATTTCTCCACAAGGCTCGGCCTTGTAGCTTTTCATTATATAAAGCACGCTCCTCAGGAGCAAACCTTTGCAATGATCATTGTCGCTGTAATGGTTTTGTTGATGATCGCGTTCTTGAACGAGGAAAAGAAAGTGTCCGATGTGATTGCAGTCATTCTTGCCGGCATCATATTGTGGCTGTACTGGACTCGACCCAAGAGGCGTTACAATCGCTCAGACGACGAGGACGAGGACGACGAACGGGACAAGCGCCCCAAGTCGTCGCGCAAAAACACTATCGATTTGTCGCAAGACGAAGTTTCCAGGTCTGTGCAGCAGCAGCCCCAGTATCTGCAGTTGCAGCCGCCCCAGCATCTGCAGTTGCAGCCGCCCCAGCATCACCCGGTGCCGCAGTTCCAGCATCACCAGACGCCGCCCCAGCAGCACCAGCTGCCGCCCCAGCATCGCCCAATGCAGCGACCCCTCGCGATTTCGCCGCCGTTAAGCGACGTAGCGTTGGCCTTGAAATTGCAACAGCAATACGATCAAGAGGGTGCCCAAGAACGCGCGGCTGCTTACAGTGCTGCTCCAGGAACACAGGCAAACCAAGCTCAAACTGCCGCTGCTGCTGACACCAGAGCTTCTGTGGCTGGTATCGAATCGTGGCTGCAGGGGCAAACCTGGTCGCCGCGCCCATCTGTTGATCAATTCAAGACAGACCTATCTCGTCCTTTGGATCTCAGGGCATCTCTCAACCGCCAGGCTTCCGGAAGCAGCATGCAACGTGGACAAGACGCAAGCGCAGCTGCCGCTCCTGATGGTGGACTCGGCGCTACCGGTTCCGTCGCTGGCTTGCGCTCTCGCAGGGCCGGCCAACGCCTTCCACGCGCGGACGTCGCTGGATATTAGAGTCCAGCTTTATCCATAACCTTCCCATGTACTCGGTACATAAAAACTACTACGCAATGCCGCCACACGGGTCTGCGTACCGATTCGTGTATAGCGCCCGATACATGCGCCCGCGCGCCGCGGCAGGTCGGGACCACGAAGGGGACGGGCGGCGACATCATCATACTGGAGGAAGCGGCCTACGTGGACCAGGGCTTCTTCTACGAGACCGTGGCCCCTCTCATGACGATCGACCGCACGTGCTTTCTCGCCATCAGCACCCTCACGTCCGAGATCAACTTCTACACGAGGCTGATGCGGATGCGCGATCGCGACACGGGGCTTCCCATCTTCACGTGCCTGCAGATCCAGCTAGCGTGCGACAAGTGCAAGGACGAGGGCAAGGCGGCCGAGTGCATCCATTTACTGCATCTGGTGCCGCGCTGGCAGAGCGGCGAGCGCCACAGGCGGCTCAAGTAAGTTTATAGAAGTTGAACAGTTTCTTCGCTATCTCCGAATGTTTTTTTTGAGATAAGCGTGTGGATGGTGTACACGGACGTCAGCTCCATGTAAAGCACTTTACTGATTGTGATGTCAATCTGAGATATAGATACAAGTACCATCAGCGCACTTTTCATGTTTTGAATAAGCCACATACTTTGACAATAGAACTGCAATTCCAACTTCGTAAATTCAGTTATTCGTTTTTTATCTGGATTATAAACATTGAAGCCCAGAATTGGATTGGCAAATTCATTGACTAAGGTGTCAGTAACTTGAAAGCACATGATGAATACTTGTAAAATAATGTATTTGGGCCATGTATCAATGCTTATTCCTAATATTATAAGAGAATGTTGAGGACCAAATTTCATGAATGAACTATTTCCAAACCCTCCAAACACGTAAGAAAGAAATATCAAGGAAAGCAAACATATGAAATTTAACACTATACACCAAGACAGTGTAAAGTGTACACTTGTTGGCATGCCAGATACAATTAACTTCATTAGAGACTAGTGTATCAGTTGGTTCATTGTTTTTTTATTCTCAAGTGAGTTCATTCATGCTTAAAGCGGGTCCTATCAATGCGTAAGCCAAGAATGTCTTTGCAACAATGCTTAAGATAATGTTGCATAGGTCATGAATATAATCCAACCAATCAGGATGTTCAAACATTCTGAGAAATAAAATAGCAGACTGAAGCACTCCAAAGCACTTTCTGAAATCATACAAGTAGTGGGGCATGAGGTCTGCATACGGGACTCTATGCTGAAAGTGTGGACTAGCAACCACCTCTGGACATATAGAATCCACACTGAAAGTATCTACCATAGCAAAATTTGTGTTCTTGAGTTTCACAGTGCCTGACACGAAGATTACGTCTGAAGGCTTTTTATCTAGTATTGTGGCGCTTAAACACACACAAATGATAGCGTTCACGGTATGCAAACCCACAGCAACGCCGTTCAACCAATAGAGCATAGTCAAGAGAAACAAGCATTTATATTCGCTTTTATGTGAGTCTGTCGACCGACATCCCGTCCGCCTGCAGCTTCAAGGTCGCCAAGTCGACTTGCCCTGACTTCTGGTTGAAGTTCAGCAGCAAGCCGTCGTATTTCTTGCTCTCAGCGTGGCTCAGGCTGTGAAGGTACTTGCGCAGCTGAAATACGGCCTGAGCCGGCATTGCATTGGCGGCCTTTATCTCAACAATGGTGCTGTCGAGCACCAGATCGGCAGTACCGTAGCCCACACACTCACCCTTGTACCACACAGGGCATACCACCTCCGACCTGTGGGCGTATCCTGCCTTGTTGAGAGCAGTGATGAGGGCCCTGTGATAAACCCTCTCACTGTAGCCACGACCCAGACTCTTCATCACGTCACTGGAATGCGTCTTGAGGACGTCCAAAGCGTATCCACATGCCCTAGCCATGACCAAAGTCAATAACAACACGACTCGCATACAGCGTGACGTGGCACGGTCAATCCATATGAAGCATTTATTACATTATTTTTTTAGCCATGCGCCCTGCACACTGATTGCACTGTTGGTGCATGGGCAAGCCAGAGCACAGGCAGCAGCAGTCCTGAAAGTTGTTGAACCACAGGTAGTAGCTACACGTCATCCACGACCCGTGGCGAGAGCACCTGTCCGGGTGCGCTGACTCGTACTGCCTCACGCGCCCACAGTCAGGGCAGTAGACGATGCCGGGAGGGTGGTCGAATCGGTTTTCTGCATATAGGTTCTCAAATGTACTTATCAGCATGCTCCCAGTCGTCTGGTCCGCTTACATATTCGTCTGTCTCGGTCCCACAGTCGTCATAGCTCTCGGTCTCAGCATCATCGAGCTGGTACTTATCATGGTGCTCTATAGCGCAGTGTGGGCACTGAAAATATGCCTGGGCGTGCAGCATTATCTCGGTGTGGCGGGCAAGCTCCTCGTCGGTCATGCTTAGTACGCTCTTGAACATTAAATGACGCCGCCGTTACTCATATAGGTCTACGAGTCACGTGGCAACGTTTCGGCCAGCTTCAAATACAATTGATTTTTTTTGCGCTATGTTGGGTCTGCATTTTTCCCAGAATCATTATGCAGGACAGACCCGACCTGATCCAATCGGAGCTGTCTGGACTCGCGTTCGACTCGCTACAGTGCGTGTTCAGGCCGGCCGACATCGACACCATGTACACGCAAGAGCCGCCCGAACCCGTCCTAAACGCGGACGTCTACCTGTTCATCGACCCCGCGGCGGGCGGGCCCCAGTCGGACTACGCCATACTGAGCTTCCAGCGGCAGAAGGGCCTCGTGACGGTGAGCTCAGCATGCCCAGTACAGGCTCGCCGCCTTGTCTATGAACTGCCCAAGCCCCACCCGCTCGTCGGTGAGCCACGGCTCTATGACTTCGTCCCGCAGCGACAGGAACAGATTTTCTGCCTTGCGCTCGCCCATGGGCTCTACGCCCAGGCTGGGGATGCCCTTGAGGGCCGCTTCCTTGAGCGCCATGTCTCTGTCCAGCAGCAGAAAGAAGAGCGCCCGCGCCACGTCCGGCTCGTAGGGCTGCTTCTCCCACGTGGCGCCAAGCCTGTCCATCGACTGGTGCACGTAGAAAGTCGTGAGGCTGCGGTCCGCGCCGTACAGCACGTGAAACACCATGTCTTTGGCGCAGGTCATCGGGCTGGACGTGCTGCAGGGCTGCAAGGGTACGTTGGCCACTTTCATTAGCCACGCCGACGACTACTATGCATATTCCTCTCTGGTCCAATAGCTTGTTGATCCAGTTTGTGTCTAGACTTAAATTTTGAGCGTTGCACCGCCACTACAGCATCCTCTTCGTCACTACTGGAACCGTCACTGTATTGCTGACTTCTATTGCTACTGCTACTGCTGCTACTGCTGCTACCGCTACTACTACTACTGTCCCCTGTCTCCTTGACCTCCATGTCGTATGTACCACCCGTCAATGGCACCTCGTCAGTATCAGATTTTGTGCTTTTTGCATCACCTTTTTCATGAGTGGCCAACGTCCCCTTCATATCCAGATCGCCCACCATGCTCGTGAGGCGTCCAAGCGCCTCCCACACCCTGTGATCCGCGACTTGCTCGCACATGGCCGCTGCCCGACCGCTACTTTATATACAGAACCGGACCGCCAGTTCATGCTGGTAAAGGAGCACATCGTTGCTCTGCGCCAGAATCTGCGCCGCACCCTGTCCAAAGTCAAGGTCTATGTGGAGCGAAATCTCGGCTTCGAGGCGGAGCACCACCACCGGGCGCTCGGAGACATGCCCGGCGTCGAGTTCTACGCGGTGAGCCTCACATACGCACCACCCAAGCGTAAGCCCCGACCACTGCTGTTATAAGTGCCAGCAAGATGAGCGTGCACGAGTTGAAGCGGGTCCTGTCCTCCACCTTGGCGACTCTCGTGAGCAGCTCCGTGTGGTCCAGCGTGACGCGGCGAAAGAAATCCAGCACGTCTGACGTCGGTTTGGGCGCGTCGTCCATGGGCACACAGGCAAGCGGAACATCCTGCATGGAAAAGCCAACCCATTCTTAAATATAGGCCCCATACAGAGATCCCACACCCCACTAGTGATACGAGTCAGACTGTACGTTCCACTTGGTCCTGCAGTAGTACTCGTAGACAGCTGTGCTCGCCACCACAGACGCCGCCCACAAGATCTCGACGGTGCTCTGCAAGCTGTGGTACTTCCAGCGCTCGGGCGCGTCGCTTGCGGGCTTCTCTTCCTTGATGAGAGGCGTCAGGTCCCACCTTCCGTAGCGCAGGGCAGCGCCCTTGGGCTGCTTGGACTTGTAGTAGGCGTACAGCAAGTTAAAAAACCACACGAAGGCAAACATGATAGTGAGAACCCACGTGGGTGCGACTTCCACCCACATGTCGTGCTGCATGCAGACCTGGCCCCAGAACAGCAGAAGCATGGATATGTAAATGAAAAGCCAGAAAAAGTGCCAGTTCTTGTGCTCGTCGATGTCAAAGCACAGCACCAGCTGCAGAGCGCACCAGTACACCCACGCGACCTCCTTGTGCTCGAGGGTCATGATCTCAAACAGCATGAGATTTCCCAGACTCATAAAGAAGTGGCCCAACGGCCTGAACTGGCATATCATGGCGCTTATGCTCCTGATCTCATTGTGCTCATCCAACCTGTAGCGGCTCCACAGATACGGAAGCAGCACCACAGAGTACGCGCCGATCAGCACCCACGACAGGATGAACATAGAGGGCCAAAACACCCGTTTTTATAATGCGCCGCGCAGGACCAAAAGGCCGGCCGCATCGGAGTCCTGACGGACAACGACACGAAGCACGCCATGTCGACCATACTCAACACCATGCTGCGGGAGCGGCGCATGCATATAGCAAAGGAGATCGTGTCGAGGGACCCCAAGATGTGCTTGGTCAGGTGTGTTGTTTTTGATCAAAGTCCTCTCGTGCACGGGTAATCAGTGCACCGTTTCATGCATTTTTCTGGTTACATTTACATTCTCTTGTTGTTTATCTTTTACTGTTGGACGGATTGGTATTTTGTTAAAGATTTTGAGACTTCCAAAAGCCGGTCTAAAGAGAAAGACCATCCAATCCCACCACAGATCGTAAATGCAATCCCTTGTCCCACTAATACAGTATACATTGTTCACAACACAACTCTCACAGAAGTACAAACAACATTACGAAGTGGAGGATGGGCTTTAATGGCAGTATATGTAGGAACCACTCGCGATCCAACCCTGGATGCGCGATGGACGAGTCAGGTAGGTCAGGACAGAACCCTTCATACTCTCTTTAACGGAAAGCTCAATGGATATTTCATAGATCTGGCAGCAAACGAGGCTGTATATCTCAGCAATACTCTCACACTGGAGCAACAATTTGGCTGGAATGGGTTGTGCATAGAAGCCAATCCATCATATCACGACATGTTGTTAAAACGAAATTGCCAGGTAGTTAAAGCGGCGGTGGGGTCTGAAGACAACACTGAGGTAACGTTTTTCTTTAACGGAGGTCTAGGAGGCATCATTGGCCCTACATTTGACAATAGAGATGGACCTGGTCAGGTTTTGAAAGCTGTGAGCTTGCGCAATATGTTTCACTATTTACAGGTCCCAAATGTTATAGACTACATGTCATTGGACATAGAAGGTGCAGAAGAATGGGTTTTCCAAACATTTCCATGGGCTCAATACAGATTCAACATAATCACTGCAGAGAGACCCAAGCCAGACTTGAAATCCACCCTCATACAACAGGGATATATTTACATATGTGACCACGGCACATTTGGAGATGAGTTGTGGATACACAATACTTTTTCAACACTCGACGAGACACTAAGCAAGCTAAATATGACGTCAACTAAAGCACATACAAGTCAACGGTTTTGTGCCTAGGTTATGAGGTGCCATCCACGTTTATTTATTTATGAATCTCGTGATGCATAGATGCTGGTACGAAACTTCATGCTGCTAATCATGTCATTGAACGTTCTGTTCACTGGTTATATTCTCATGTCTCATCCATACAAGAAGCCCAGTTCACGGATGCCCACCGTCTTTCAACACACATCCCGTCTCAATTTCAAGGTATGCATCCCCTACGCAGAGCGCCCTCAGAACGCATCCTACGTGGACCTAACCCTGGATTCTCTGGCCCGCGAGCTGAGCCCCACGGAGATGCTACATGACGTGGTGGTACTGGATTTGGACGGCGTTTTCAGGCAGCGTTCGGGCTGGGCATCTCGGGTCTTGCAAGTCCGCAGACTAGACAGGGCCATGGCCCAGTGTGTAGACGACGGCAACGACGTGGCGACGGGACTGCCTTGCCGCGTGGAGCAAACCAATCTCGACGTGGTTATGGCATTGGAAGTTTGCGGGGTGGAGGCTGCCAAACATGGCAAGGAATGGATTCTTTTTGTAGAGGACGACGTGGTGGCCTGTGATCAAACCCTGTCTATCGTTAACAAAACTCTGTGGTCAGTCAATGCCAGTCAGGTGGCAGTGTACAGGTTCGGGAAGGGAACGCAGGGCACTGCCGTCAGCGCCAAGCTCTACGGTCAGCTGGTCGCCAAGATTCGGCAATTCATGCGGTCCGTGCCGTTTGATGTGGTCGTAACATACAGGGACGACTACGGTGTTCGATTGGTCTATAATAGCAATCTGTTTCACCACATGGGAGACATCTCGTCTGTTCTGTACCGAAACAAACGCGACTACATTGAGACCTATGGCGTAATGAGGAGCGACGTTTGCGGCCAGCCTTTATCCTGAGATGACAATCGCAGTC
>Ga0172367_10004006_pt1 | contig 18624 bp, 11 predicted proteins | sample Lak10m_FD_114542 | JGI IMG/M metagenome (GOLD analysis project Ga0172367, IMG submission 114542) | Freshwater microbial communities from Kabuno Bay, South-Kivu, Congo - kab_022012_10m | ecosystem: Environmental > Aquatic > Freshwater > Lake | place: Democratic Republic of the Congo: South-Kivu...
CTTACGGCCTGTACGCGCCCTTAGTGGTACGGTGGTGCGTATCCTTTCGTACTCATCAGGGTTCTCGCTAAGGCGATAACGGAAACTATTCTCACACAGAGACTCGGAGAGATGAAGGATTCGCTTCGCTCATCGGGGCTCTCGCTAAGGCGATAACGGAAACTATTCTCACACAGAGACTCGGAGAGATGAAGGATTCGCTTCGCTCATCGGGGTTCTCGCTAAGGCGATAACGGAAACTATTCTCACACAGAGACACGGAGAGTTGGAGGATTCGCTTCGCTCATCGGGGTTCTCGCTAAGACGATAACGGAAACTATTCTCACACAGAGACACGGAGAGATGAAGGATTCGCTTCGCTCATCGGGGTTCTCGCTAAGGCGATAACGGAAACTATTCTCACACAGAGACACGGAGAGGGGGAGGATTCGATTCGCTCATCAGGGTTCTCGCTAAGGTGCTCCTGATAGCTATCGGGAGACGCCAAGGGAATGGACGGATGGGATGGGATTGTAGCTAAACGAAAAACCCCCGCGCTGCTTTCGCATTCGCGGGGGCCTACCACTACACCAGTCTGGTTCTGTAACGGAAGGGTTGGGGGGTTTATTGTATGGTCGTTATCATATCAGTATTGATGTTCCTTAAACTCATTGATGCCCAACGTAAATAGATTACGCGTCCCATCATTATCATTGAAAAGCTGTTAATGAAATCGCCTTCATCTAAACCAATGGTGAAACAACATCTTGTAATATTGACAAATGAGCACACTCACCTTCTCAGGCCACGACACCTTCCATTGTAGACAGTTCTGGTTGAAGAAAGCCTACGACCACGTAGCCATGAAGAAAGGCTTCAATGATGACGATGCGTCATTGGAACTTGGTGTTGGAAGGAATATGGTAACGGCCATCCGCTATTGGGCGAAGCAGTTTCAGATATTGGACGAACATGACGAACCGACCAAAATCGCACATAAGTTATTGGGCGAAAAAGGTTGGGACCCGTACTTGGAGGACGAAGGCAGCCTTTGGCTATTGCATTACCTATTGGTCACCAAGAAAGATGGCGCAAGCACGTTTCATATCATGTTCAATGAACTGATCAAGGAGCGGCCTGAATTCAATACCGAAGTTTATACGAAGTACGTTCATCAGGCAAAGGATGAGACGATCAATGAGAATACCTTGAAGAAGGATTTTACCGTGTTCTACAAAACGTATTATGCCGACTTTGAGGACAAGGACATTGAGGAAAGCTTCACGGGAATTCTTACTGAGCTGGAGCTTCTGAAACAAAAACCAAAAACCGTGATCGGTGCGGATGGGAAGACCAAGGAGAAGAATGTTTGGTTGATTCAAAGGACGGTACTACCGAACCTGCCTAATGAAATTCTACTGTACGCCATCCTTGACCGACACGGGGATTCCCGTTCCATCAGCTTCAATCAACTCTATCATGACCAAAACTGCCCAGGAGCTGTATTCGCATTGAGCAAAGAAGGATTGACCATTGCATTGGAACGATTGGCTGACTCGTCTGATGGCACAATCACGTTCAGTAATCAAGCGGGTGTGCGGGAATTGCAGTTCAAGAAATCGATGGAGGCGGTTGACATCTTAGCGAAGTATTATGGCAAATAGATTCAACACCTCCACCAATATTATTCGGGACGAAAAGCGAAAGCTTGACTACGTAGTGACCCCCAATGCAGAGCATGTTGCTGAGGATATAGCCCACGCTTACCGAAATGGCATCCATTCATTCACTCTTATCGGTTCATATGGAACTGGTAAGTCTTCTTTTCTGTTGGCATTCCTTGAGAGTTTGACGAAAGGCGCGCCTTTGAAGGTCGACCTTGGTTTTGCGCCTAAGAAGATTGACACCTTGCGATTGGTAGGACAGTACCAATCGCTGATACGGCATTTTCATGAGCTGTTTGATATTGCAGATGATTTCGATGGCAATCAGAAGATCTTCGACCACCTCTATGAACTTATTCGGAACTGCGACCTGCTGGTCATCTATTTGGATGAATTCGGGAAGTTCTTGGAATACGCCTCCAAGAATGACCCCGACAAGGAGCTTTACTTCTTGCAACAGTTGGCAGAATTTGCCAACGACCACGAGCGGGAGATTCTACTAATCAGCACCCTGCATCAAAGTTTTGAGGCCTACGCCTCCAATATGGTGCAGGAAACGCAGAAGCGGGAATGGAAAAAGGTAAAGGGGCGATTTAAGGAACTGACCTTCAACGAACCTGTTGAGCAGTTGCTTTTTCTGGCAGCTGAGAAATTAGGCGGCCGCCAATCGGATGCCCCACAAATGGCGGCTTTGGCGAAGGAGAAGCATCTGCTGGGGATGAACCCAAACCTGATCGAGTCCATTGATTCGAAACTTGCTCCATTGGACGTCATTTCCGCAGGGGTATTGACCCGAGCACTTCAGGCCTACGGACAGAATGAACGGTCGTTATTCACTTTTTTAGAAAGTGACCTGACCGATGATCGTTGGTTCAACATCCCGAGGGTTTACGATTATCTGTTCACGTCCTTCTATTCCTATCTGGAAACATCCCATAATAAGCACTTCCGACAGTGGCGAGCCATCATGTCCGGCATTGACCGGATAGAAAGCTCCGGCATGGAGAAAACGGAACTGGCCTTGGGCATTTTCAAGACCATTGCCCTTCTACAGGTCTTCGGCCATAAAGGAGCGCACGTGGATGAGGAGACAATCGCAGCGTACTTCGCTTCGATTGCCGAGAATAAAGTGGTTCAAGAAACCTTGACTGGGCTTAAAGGGCGCAAGTTGGTCACCTATGCCAACTACAGCAACTCATACAAGGTTATTGAAGGTACGGACATTGACTTTGACTTTGAGTTGAACCAAGCTGAAGAGGCAATTGATAGAGGCTTTGACCTTCCAACCATTCTCGGAGAACACTTCAATTTCTCCGTGATTCAGGCAAAGGAGGTCAGCTACAGAAAAGGTACACCACGTCTATTTACCTTCCACATTAGTACGGATGTTGCTGCTGACCTTAGTCCCGAAGGTGCCATTGATGGCTACGTCAATCTGGTGTTTAATGACAGTCTCAGCTTCAAATCCATTAAGGAGAAATCTTCCAATATCGATAAGGCCGTATTGGTTGCATACTACACCAACTCCAAGGAAATTGAAGACCGCGTTTACGAGATTCTGAAAACCAAGAAGGTATTGGCAGAGGTGGATAAAGACCCTGTGGCCAAACAGGAATTAATGAACATTCTGAGTTCGCATGAGCGGCTTTTGACGCATGAGGTAATCGGAGCCTTATATACTGACAAGGTTCGTTGGTTCTTCCAAGGTGTAGAGCATCAACAAATCAAGGGACCGAAAGGACTCAACCGATTGCTCTCGGTGATCTGCAACGTCTGTTACCCTGATGCTCCTGTTTTCAGGAATGAACTGCTGAACAAGCATAAAATATCGGCATCCATTCATACTGCCCGAAAGAACTACTTTCTGCATTTAGCTGCTAAGTGGAACGAACCCGACCTTGGGTTTGAGGCTGACCGATTCCCGCCTGAGAAGACCATTTACCAAACACTGTTGCAAGTAAATGGCATGCATCAGAAGATGGATGGTGCTTGGGAATTGGTAAGGCCGAATTCTGAAAATGGTTTTGACAAGGTTTGGGATGTTTGCAAACAATTCTTGGAAGGTGCCCGACAAGACCGAAAGAGTGTTGCGGAGCTGTGGGAACTGTTGGAAAGCAGTCCCTTCAAACTGAAACTCGGACTCATCGACTTCTGGATTCCGACCTTCTTGTTCATGAACCGAGGCGATTTTGCACTGTATGAGGATGACAGGTTCATTCCTGAACTGAACGATTCGGTCATGTACCTCATGACACGGCAACCTCAGAAGTACTCGGTAAAATCATTTGAAATAAGTGACCTCAGACTGCGCGTGTTCAATAAATACCGCGAGGTATTGGCACAGGACAGTCAGAGCAAGATCAGCGGGGGTAACCTGATTGAAAGTCTGAAACCGTTCTTGGTGTTTTACAAAAGCCTGAACAGCTATGCGCAACAGACAACCCGTTTATCAGAAGAAGCGCAAGCCCTTCGCGCGGCCATCCTGAGTGCGCAAGACCTTGAGGAAACCTTTTTCGATTCCATACCCAAAGCATTGAAGTTGGACACCAACCTCACGGAATCGAGCGAGAAACAACTGAATGAATTCGCCCACAAATTGAACGAAGCGATTCAGGAATTGAAGTTGGCCTACGCTGAATTGTTGAACCGTTTTGATGGCTTCATCTGCGATGAAGTATTGGGTAAACGAGTGGCATTTGAACAATACAAAAAGGCGCTTTCATCGCGCTACTCCGATATTAAGGAACATCGACTTTTACCGAAGCAAAAGGTGTTCGTAGCGCGCTTGCATTCACCTTTGGACGACCGCGATAGCTGGTTGGCCTCCATTGCCCAAGCATTGCTTGGCAAACCCTTGGATCAGATCAAAGACCACGAGGAAGATGTGATGAAAGACCGCTTGGCACACATGGTACGCGAACTGGACAACTTGCAGGAATTGCACCGTGTAAAAACCGAGGAAGGGGAACAAGTGTTTAAATTAGACGTCACGACCGAGGAGGGACTGAAAAGTCAACAGGTACGAATTGCCAAAGGCAAACAGAAAGAGGTGGATGCGGTTTCGGAAGAGGTCGCCAAGCTATTGAGCAAGCACAAAGGAATTTCCTTGGCGGTGCTCAGTAAACTGATTGAACAGGAATTGAATAAATGACACGACCCAAGCACGTCATCGGTATCTCAGGAGGAAAGGACAGCGCAGCGCTGGCCATTTACCTGCATGAACGCCACCCCGAGCTTGACCCCATCTACTATTTCTGTGATACGGGCAAGGAGTTGGATGAGACCTACCAACTCATCGAGAACTTGGAGATCTACTTGGGCAAGAAGGTGGCACACCTGAAAAGTGAAGATGCTGCCAAAGCCAACGAGAACCCGTTCGACTACTATTACAAAGCTTACCGTGGTTACCTGCCTTCGTCTGTAGCCCGTTGGTGCACCAAGCAAATGAAGCTTGACCCGTTTGAGAAATTCGTGGGTGAAGACCCCGTTGTTTCTTACGTAGGCATCCGTGGAGATGAAGACCGCGAAGGCTACATTTCCAAAAAGACCAATATCCAATCCATCTTCCCCTTCCGAAGGAATATTTGGTCGGAAGATGTGGTGCGTAAGATCTTAGCGAACGGAAACCGCGAAGGGTTGAAGGAGATTTACCGTCAACACCTTTCTGGAAATGAGTTGGACCGTGCGGCCGCACTCATTGAACAGGAACTGACCTTGGAGCCTCGAAACCCACAACAGAACCGCAAAGCGTTCTTGGACAAGCAGAATCTGTTACTTGACCGTGGTGTGGCGCTGTTCAATCATGTGACGTTCGATTGGCTGAAGGGAACCAGCTACCCATTGGCTACTGAAGCGGACTTCCCGCTATTGGACAATGAGGACAACCTGAACCGAGCCGACATTTTCAAACTTCTGGAAGATTCGGGTGTGGGTGTTCCTGCCTACTACAACAAGTTGGAATACGAAGTGGATGGCGAAAAGGGCGAATATGCCCGCAGCCGTTCGGGGTGTTACTTCTGCTTCTTTCAGCAGAAGATCGAATGGATTTGGCTCTACGAGCAACACCCCGACCTGTTCAAACAGGCGCAGCATTACGAGAAGATCGATGAAGGCTTTACATGGAATCAGAATGAAAGTTTGGAAGACCTTGTGCAGCCAGAGCGCATCCGCTCCATTAAGCGCGAACACTTGAACCGTGCCAATCGCGAAAAATCAAAAGCCTCCAATTACCTCATCGATGTATTGGATGATACGGAGGAGAATAGTTGTATAGCTTGCTTTACCTAATCATGTAACCAATGAAGTTTACCATTCACAAATGGCCCGTAAAAAAACTGGTTAATCTGGCGAAGCGGAAGAAATTGACCTTGAACCCACCGTATCAACGAAATCCGGTTTGGACTGTTCCCGCTCAAAAAGAACTTATTGATTCTATTCGCTGCGGTTATCCTCTTCCAAGTTTTTTCCTTCACCTCCAAGAGGATGGAACTTATGATATGGTTGATGGTCAGCAACGAACTAGAACGTTAATTAAATATTTGTCGGGGTCAGAAATTGACATCTCAAAGGACGATTCCAAATTCAAGACTGAGGAGCTGCCCAAGTACCTGCTATCTGTAGTTGTGATTGAAGATGTAGGGCCTGGGGAGTACATAGAAGATTTTTACTATCGTGTAAATAAGTATGGTCTCCGAATCAATCGACCTGAAGAACTTAAATCGAAGCATCACAATAAACTATTCCTCGAATTAGTACAAAAGCTCGTTACAAGTCCTGATTTCGTAAAATTAGAGTTGGTCTCAGATCGTTCATCAAATCGTATGTTGGATCGGGATTTGGTCGAAGAACTTTGTGCTTTAATCAAGGTTGGCATTACTGATAAAAAAACGCGGTTGACGCATTATACAAAGACGATGTAACACGTAAGGAGGCCAACGATATTGCCAAAGGCTTTAATGAGATTCTAAAGTGCTTGAATACTTGGAATGACATATATCCAATCAAAGAAACTAGGTACAGGCAGAGGAATGATATCTACACCTTATTTTCAATTGTCAAAGAATTAAAGGGAGAAGGGCAGGTTTTACTGTCTAAGTTGTACCGAATCCTATTGGCATTGGAACCAGGTATTCGACCAGATGAAAATGGTTGTAAACCATTGGCTGACTATGCGTTCAATTGTATAAGTCAATCAAACTCAAAGGCTGCAAGAACAAGTCGATTTGAAATTCTCAAGGATTTGTTGGTATCAAAAACAGCAAAACCGAACCCGCGTCAATGTGAACTGATGAAGTTTTACGAGTTGAATGAGACGTCTTTGATTAAAGAGGGGAACTATTTGGTATTTGACAGCGATAAGCTCATGTCCGTTTTGAAGTAATTACCATATGAAAAAGTTGGGCAAGGATCTTATTGTTCTATCTAAAAACCGGTCTGATATTATTAAATGCGATAATATAGACTATGGAGTTGAGTCAATAAATGGAGATGGCCGGACAATATCGGGTGGGAATGGTTGTGTATTTAAATGCATTTCCTCGGAAACTGGGCTGGAGTATGCCTTGAAGATTAGCAAAGTCTCTCACGAAGATGCTGAAGGCAATGATTATAACGCCAAACGAATAAGCCGGTTTATGCGAGAGATTGAGGCTTTGGATGCTGCAAAACAGCATGAGCTTGCTGATGTTGTCGACTTTATTGGTTGGGGCAACGTTGAGATAGAGGGTCAAAGGCATCCTTTCTTCATTATGGAATTATGCGATTGTCATTTAGGAGATATAGTTAATGCTCGGAAGGATTTATATGACCTAGACCAGAAAATTGAATTGGCGGTTATTGTCGTTCGTGGAATTCAGTCTTTGAATAGAATTAAAATCTACCACCGCGATATCAAATACGAAAACATTCTCTTTAAGAATGATAGACCCCTCATTGCCGACTTAGGGTTAGCTTATAAACGGGATAGCGATATTATAATTAATGAATTCGGAGAGAAAATTGGACCGATTGGTTGGATGTCACCAGAGTCAATCAACAAATGGTTCACTGAGGATTCACCATACGCAGGTACTTTTGATTGTGAGATAAACACAAAATCTGATGTTTTCCAGCTTGGAAAGTTGATTTGGTACATCGTTCAAGGAAATCTGCCAATAGGATTGGTTGAGCTTGATGATTTTCAGAGTGGAGATTCTGAATTATTCAACATTATTAAAGATGCTCTAGTTCACAACAAAGCAAAGAGAATAGGAATAGATGAACTTACTTCGCGGTTGGAAGCTAAATTGGCTTAAACCATAGACTGCGAAATCAACTCTTAATCCAACAAATCCAAAAAGCAATTCTCGTTCAGGAAGAACGCGGGTTCTTCCTCCTTTTTGGCCCGTATCAGGTCAAAGCCCCCGTTGGCGTATTCCTCCAATAGGCTGCGGAGCTTGGTCAATTCCTTCTCCACTTCCTCTTCTTCCATATCCTCCAAGGCGTTGAAGTCAAGGTCAGACTTGGCAAGAAGACCCATGATGATATAATTGACCACATCCGAAGGCTGCCAATTTCTCATTTCATTAAAGTAAGCCCTATTCGTTCCTCGCGCAATTGATATGCGATAGTTCTTCCGCATACCCAGTAGAACAGCATACATATACATTTCATATTGAAAAGTAAAGTATTTGCCTTGCATCCATCGCTCTTCTTCAGACTGCCTGCCCATAAGGCCACCTTGTTCAATAGTGAACTCCTTTACCAATGAAGAAAATTGAGCATCATACTCAGGTCGTCTGTCTTTCAGTCGCTTTAGGAAATCCATATCAGTTCAAGGCTTTTATCTGGGTGGTCAGGGCATTCCTGTTGGTGCGGTCAGCATCGGCAATGGAAGGCGTTATCACATAAATCTTCCCACGCTTGATGTCGGTGCTGTCCAACAGCTCTCTGCGCAGCGTTTCGTTCTTGTAGAACTCCTTGCTCATGATGATGCTTTGACGGTACACGCGGCTTACGGTCTTACAGAAGCCGATGGTATAATCCTCTCCGAATACCGACATGGGAGCATCAGTGATCAGCGTGTACAGGTCGGTATCGCGTGAGCCTTGGCGTGCTGAAATGATGGCCATGATGGTGGCCAACTTTATCAGGATGATGTTGCCCGTGTTCAGCTGCCCCAAAGGGTTGCCGTTCTCATCCGTAAGGCGGGGCGTGTAGTTCCCCTTGGTGGATTCCACCAAACGGATGATGCCACGCACCCCTTGGTTGCCCTGCATCATTTCGCGGTAGTGGCGGTTGGCCTCATCTTCCAACTGCTTCACAAGGCGTTGGAACACCCTGTCGCGTGTGGATTTCGCCACAATGGCGAATTCCTCCAACACGCGCTTCTTCTCCTCCAGATAGGCGGGAAGTTCGCCTGACACGAGGCCGCTCAGTTCCTTATCAATCCCTTTTATCTGCTCTTTCAGTTGCTCAATGGTTCGCTCTGTGCGCACCAACTCATCGCGGAACCGCTTGGCAAGGTCTTGTTTGGAAGAAAGCTCGTTGACGATATTCTTGGCCTGTATCGGGTCAAGTGAGGTGCCCGCCTTCATGGAATTCATATCCTCCGTTATCCGGATCAATTCTTCCGCATAGGCTTTTCTACGTTTCTCCAATCGCTTCATGGATTGGAAGGTGCTCTTGATGTCGCCATCAACATTGTTGATGTCACGCTCCAAGCCGAGGCCATTCTGCATCAACCGCTTGAAATCATTGCTGAAATCATGTTTGGATAGCGATTCCTCTTCTAATTCTTTCACATTGGCTTTGCTGCGGTCAAGCAGAGACTTGATGCTGTTCCAAGCATCCGAGTCTTTTTTGGCCTCACGGTCGCAGATCAGGCAATGCTCCTGTTCCAGCATCTGTTCCACATACATGGGTTCAGGCACATTGATGGGCAATCGTGTCTGAATCTCCTGGATCATTTGATTCTCCGCTTTCAATCTGGCCTGAACTTCGGCAACGCGCTCCAATCGAGTCCGCTCATACGTGCTGTATTTTGCATTGTATTCATGCAAAAGATGCCCCGTGCCCTTGAGTACCCAATTACGGCTGAACATCTTCTTGTGCAGATCGATGCGCTCGCGCTTCTCGTCCTCACTTATTTCATCCAACGAACGCTCTGCTTGGCGTTGTTTCGCATCAAGGTCGCGCATTCGGGACGCATCCTCAAACTGACCCATGAGGCGTTGCGTGGCCTCATCGGCCGCACCCAAGTTATCCTTCTTGTTCAACTCTTCTTTTTCAAGTAGCTCCAACCGCTCAGTAAGCGTGTTGCGCTTCACTTCCAATTCATCACTCCTGCCTTTGTCCTTGCTCTGTGCCCGGGCTTTGCGTTGGTATTCGTCAAGGGCAGATTTCTCCAACGATTCTGCCAATGCCCGCACTTGGTCATAGCGCGTGATGTTCGATAGCACATTGATAGCTTGAGTCAGCGAACTGCTCTGACTGAAATCAATGATGGATTCCACCTGCTCGCCCTGAAACCACATATAGGGACGGATGTTATCCGGCAGAATGTTCCTTTTCAAATCTTCAACATCTGAAGGGTTGGTAATCTCCTTGCCTTGCTTGGACCCAAACTCCTTATACACAACAGTTTCTTCACTTTCCTTATCAGCTGTTGCTATACCATCCCTTTTTACGGCCGTAAGTCTACGCTCAATCACATAGATATGGTCTTCGTCTTTCTTAAATGTGACCCTTACTACCGCCCTCACCAATCCATTCTCTGCCTCATGTATGGCCTTGTCAGAAATGATGTCCTTGCCAAAATGTCGGGTCGGCATCCACTTTTTCTGCCCAGTATCAAAACACTGGTCGAACATCGCCCAGTAAAAGGCATCGTACAATTTTGACTTGCCATGATTGTTATCACCGATGATGACATTCATGCCTTCGGTGAAATCGAAGCGGTTCTCACCGCTGTAGCACATGAAGTTGTGCAGTTCTATGCTCTCAATAATCATGACTATGGATTAAGGAAAGAGTTGACCTTTCTGGCCGTTACACCTTCAGATTCTTTGCTCATAACTCCGTCTATTGCCATGCGGAGCACCTCTATCAGATTGTTCTTCCTCGGGTCGGTCCATTTGAATTTTTGAGCCTCGCCCTCTTTCACATAACCCCTTTCAATAAATAGCTCATCCTCCAGAAAGGATTGTAATATCTGCTCCTTGTTCATGATGCTTGCAGTTCTTGGTGAATGGTATAGATGTTCAGGTCATAGTGTGCACAGACCTCAGCAAATAAATCTTCGGTCTCAAAAGGGTTGTTGGAAAGCGATGCAAAGTACATGACCCTCTCCAATTCCTTGCGCACCAATGTTCTTTCCAAAGAATAGGTCTCCGAATCAGGTCCAGAGGCCGATAAGTCAGGAACTACGATAAGGTCGTGTATCACAGCCTTGAACTTGTCGGGATGCTTTCTGAGTATCCTACCCCTCCGTTGTATGAACTGCCTTGGGTTTCCTGTGCTTGAACAGAATATCGCGTGCTCCGCACGCGGTATGTCCACGCCCTCATCCAAGCATTTCATTGAAGCAATGACCTGTATTTTGCCATCACGGAACTGATTCAAAACTTGGTCGCGGTCGGGCATGCCGCTCACGAACTGGTTAACCAAGATGGAAGGGTCAATGCTACCCACCTCTCGGGTGTATTGATGGATGAGGCGGATCTCCTCTGTTTCTGCCTCATCACTGTCATCATCCTGTGCGTTCTCCTTCGTCAATCCTTCGGGCACATAGATGAAGGTGTATAGCAGGTTCCCCTCTTTCTTAAATCGCTCTTCCAAGATGCTTCTTGTAAGTCCCAACTTGTTGGCGGCCTTATGAATGATGCGCTTGCGCTTCATCAACAGCATCTGCGCCAAGTCTTCATCGGTAAATCCACCTGATTTCGCGCTGTACAGCCGAGACAACTTCTTGGAAATGACTGCATACTCATCCAACTCATCAGCAGTGAGCTGCACGATATGCGGGTGATAGTCGTAGTTGCACAGGATGCCCTCGGTGATGGCGCGCTCCATGGTGAACGCGTACGTGTAAGGTTCTTTGTCGTTGAAGTACGCTTCCATGGTGGCACTTCCCTCAGGGTCGTAAATGCGCTTGGGCGTGGCCGAAAGCGCAATCCGTTTTTCCACTTTTAGACTCTCCAACCTATTGAGTACAGAACGCGAACCTATGTTGTGTGCTTCATCTGCTATGAATACCGTATCAGACGGCAACTGCGCCATGTACTTGTTGAAGCGGTCGCGGATGAAGGAGGCGTAAGTACTTATGATGATGAATGACGTAGGCACTCGCTTAGCAGTTGAGAGCGTTGTCGCAAGGTCGCGCTCCCAATCTACCTTGCTTGATACTTTGATGACCTCTTGGAAGTTGAAGCTCTTGGCTTCTTCTTCCCATTGGTTCACCAACGTGATGGTGGGCACCAAGATGATGGCATGGTAAACACCATCAGGGTCTTTTTGGCATTCGTTCAAAAGGCAGTTGAGCGAGGTGATGGTTTTGCCCGTTCCTGTTGCCATCGCAAACACGCCTTTGAAACCATTATTCACCCAATTCTGATAGGCTTCTTTTTGATAGTCTCTTGGTCCGCTCGAATAGGGAAAACGAGGCTTTGATACCAACTCATCCAATTGCTCTTCTGTTTTCCTGAGCAGCTTGGACAATCGTTGATTCTTGTTTAACCCTTGCCGCATTCGAATCAATTCATGCTCCGTGGTAAGCAACTGTTGAAGTTCCTTGTTGCCGAATTCATCACGGATGGCTTCCTCCACCTCTTTCACGGGGATGTAATCAACCGTATCGTCCTGCTTTGAGAAGAGTAGTTCAAAGTCATTACTTAGGTCGCTGATCTTCTTGCTTGAGCGGCTATTCTCCCAACTCAAATAGGCATCGAGCCTTTCCAAGTTTTCCACCATGCCGTAGGCGGTGAAATTGCACGAACCTGAAAACATCACTTGGTCTTGCCCGTCATCAAAAACTCCTGCCTTGTAATGGGCGATACCCATGGTCAACTTCGGTTTGACCAAGACAATTTCAATGCGTTGGTTCTTAATGAGCCATGCCATGCACTCGAAGAAGTGCCTTCCATAATCATTGAGCATGAATCGGATACTGCGTAAATTTTCAAGATCGATCAACCCTTCATTCCCCGGCTCCTCGGCCTTAAGTATTGTCTGCTTGTCTGTCTTCGATAAAATGTTGTTCGCAATGACCCTCATTTTGCCGCCATTGGCCAGAAACTGGGCAAAGCCAATGGACAACACATTGATTGCCGAAAAACTGAAGTAACCAAGTAATAGGTCTAACGACTTCGCGTTGGAAAAAGCTGTCAAATAGAACTCTAACGGTTCATGTTCTGAACTTGAACGATAGGAGCGTGAATATGGCCAGTCGATGTTTTTAAGCATAGCGGTTATCAAAAATACCACTCATTGTCACAAATATGGCATTGCTCCTCCGTAACCTATTTACGCTCATCAAAAATCCTTCTGTTCTGCATCACACATTCAAACCATCAACGATGGGTTCCAAATTCCCTCTCTCTCCAATAGAAACCAGAAAGCTTAGCCCGCCAACCAAAGGTGAGTTAAATCCAAATCCGTATGCGCCCCTCTTCGAAACGAGGGGGTTGGGGGAGGTCTTCGCCTCGCCTTCGCGAGATAAAACCCAACAGATGCTGAAACACGTTCAGCATGACGGGCCCGGTTGATATTGGCTACAAGCCGCTAGGCACAAGCCTGCGGCAATGAAGAATGAGCAATTAACAATTAAGAATTGAGAGGGGTTCGGGACACGGGTCGCAACAGCAACCAACCACCGACTACCAACCACAAGTAAAAAACAACAGATGCTGAAACACGTTCAGCATGACGGGCCCGGTTGTTTATTCTGAACTCATCGCTCGTCTTTCTTCGCTCTTCACTCAACAGGAAACCCAAGTTCAGCGCGGCTAATTCTTCATTGTTCTTTGCCAATTGTTAATTGAACCCGCTCCCGCCCACAGCATCCTGCCGTAATGTACTTTTGCGCCACAATGAAGAACATCCGGAACTTCTGCATCATTGCCCACATCGACCACGGTAAAAGCACCCTGGCCGACCGCCTCTTGCAGACCACCAACACCATCTCCGAACGCGAAATGCAGGCCCAGGTACTCGATGACATGGACCTCGAACGCGAAAAAGGCATCACCATTAAAAGCCACGCCATTCAAATGGATTACGTGCTCGATGGCCAGCAATACGTCCTCAACCTGATAGACACCCCCGGCCACGTGGATTTCAGCTACGAGGTAAGCCGTGCCATTGCCGCCTGCGAAGGCGCGCTGCTGGTGGTAGATGCCGCACAGGGCATACAGGCACAGACCATCTCCAACCTCTACCTGGCCCTCGAACACGACCTCGAGATCATTCCCGTTCTCAACAAGATCGACCTGCCAAGCGCCAATCCCGAAGAGGTGAAGGACCAGATAGTGGACCTGCTCGGCTGCAAACGTGAAGAGATCATCCCCGCCAGTGGCAAATCGGGCCTCGGTGTCAACGACATCCTCCACGCCATTGTGCACCGCGTACCGGCCCCCCAGGGCGATCCCGAAGCACCGCTGCAGGCACTCATCTTCGATTCGGTGTTCAACCCATTCCGTGGCATCATCGCCTATTTCCGCGTCATGAACGGCAGCATCAACAGCCGCGAACGCGTCAAGTTCTTCGCCACCGATTGCGAATACGAAGCGGACGAGATCGGCATCCTGCGCCTCAACATGGAACCCCGCAAAGCCGTCAATTGTGGTGACGTGGGCTACATCATCTCGGGCATCAAGACCGCCAAAGAGGTGAAAGTGGGCGATACCATTACCAGCGTGCAACGGCCGTGCAAGGAACCCATCAAAGGGTTTGAGGATGTGAAACCGATGGTATTCGCAGGCATCTATCCGGTCGATACCGAAGATTTCGAAGACCTCCGCGCCAGTATGGAGAAGCTGCAACTCAACGATGCTTCGCTCACCTTCGAACCGGAAAGTTCAGCGGCCCTCGGCTTCGGTTTCCGTTGCGGTTTTCTCGGTATGCTCCACATGGAGATCATTCAGGAACGCCTCGAACGCGAGTTCGACATGACGGTGATCACCACCGTACCGAACGTAAGTTACCACGCCAACACCACACGGGGCGAATTCCTCATTGTGAACAACCCCAGCGACCTGCCCGAGCCCAACTACCTCGACACAGTGGAAGAGCCGTTCATATCGGCACAGATCATCAGCAAGGCCGAATTCGTTGGCTCCATCATGACGCTCTGTATCGAGAAGCGGGGCATCCTCAAGAACCAGGTGTACCTTACACAGGACCGCGTAGAACTTCACTTCGAACTGCCCTTGGCCGAGATCGTATTCGACTTCTACGATAAGCTCAAGACCATCTCCAAGGGCTACGCCTCCTTCGACTACCACCCACTCGACTACCGTGCATCGCGCCTCGTGAAAATGGACATCCTCCTCAATGGCGATCAGGTCGATGCACTCTCGGCCCTCGTCCATGCCGACAGGGCGTATAACTTGGGCAAGAAGATGTGCGAGAAACTGCGCGAACTCATTCCGCGCCAGCAGTTCGATATTGCCATACAGGCCGCCATCGGTGCCAAGATCATCAGTCGAGAGACCATCAAGGCACTGCGTAAGGACGTTACCGCCAAGTGTTATGGGGGTGACATCAGCCGTAAGCGCAAACTGCTCGAAAAGCAGAAGCAGGGTAAGAAACGCATGCGCCAGGTAGGTAATGTCGAAGTGCCTCAGAGCGCCTTCATGGCCGTCCTCAAGTTGGATTGATCGCTACTTCAGGGTAATGACCTCGTAATGGAGGTCATCTACATACACCGGCCCGTCTGCCTCCGAATACGGATACACGATCCAACTGTGGTCCATGGAGCGAATGGCTTCCATGGGCACCAGTTCCTCCACCTTGAACCATTGGCCCGGCTCTGTCACCTGGTCGCCTATCGGTAGGTACGTGTGGCCATAGTCTCCGTCTGCCGCGCGGTACGAATACGCCAAGGTCAGGTTCGGCAACGCCTCTTCGGCCCACACCATGGCACTGATGTACAGCATTCTGTTCCCCTCTGGCCCCAACTCGCGAATGGGCACGCCCAACGTGGTTCCGAAACTCGCCCCTTTCATGATCTTCGAACTGCGCTTGCCCGATGAGGCACGCTCTTCGGTCAGTCCCTGTTCGCCCCATGTCATGCCCTCTTCCAGGTCCGTTCCGAAAACCTTTCGGTCGGCCACCGTCTCCTCTGCCGGAAAGGCTATCACCTTGGCCTGGCGGTAAAATATGCCATCGTACTTGCGGTCTGTCTTCAAGAAGATCTTCCAGAAACGCTCCTTGTCCATTTGGTCCCAATGCAGAATGAACTTCTGGTACTGGTAGCTCTGTATCAGGTTCACCGGAACGGTTGCCAACATCAGCACGGCCACCAAAATGCGCATCGGCCGCGTCATGCTTTGCATCAGAAAGGCCGCCCCATATCCGAAAAACGGCAGATACTCAATCATGGCGCGCATGCCTAAGCTGCTGCCGTAGTACCAGCTCCACCATGAGGAAATGACATACACGTTCACCAGCAGGAATGCCAACAGACCCAACCCTTCGTAGTGTCTCTTCCACGCCAACGCAAACAGGCCGATCGTGCCAATGAATGCCCAAGGCGTGTACACATACAGCCCTTTCCGGTAACTGAACAGCACGTTCATGATCTCCGGTTTCGTAAAGTCGAACGTCTCTCCCTCGTAGGCCCATACCACGGGCCGCCCCACTTGCAGGTAATAGAGCAGGCTTTGAATGCCCATAATGGCCACCGTCACTACGGCCGCCATGGCCCACGTCTTGGCGCCATAACTGCGGGCGGCTTCGGCCAGGCGTTGTGGCGTGCCCACCAGAAAAGGCACCGCCAGCAGCACAAGTCCATTGGTAGGCCGGCCAAGCACTATCAGCCCGAAAACGGCTGCCGCCATCAGAAAACGACCTGTTCCGCCTTTCTCCGCCACCTGCACCGTCAAGTACATGAACACACTCACCAGCGCAAAGCTGTACGCGTGCGACATGCCGGGTTCTGAGGCTGAATAATGGAACAGGTCGGTACCGAAGAAACACGTCAGTGCCACCAGCCACGCAATGCCATTGTCAATGCCCTTTGCCCGCAGGAAACGCACGAGGAATACCATTCCAACCGCAGCATAGAACAGGGCCGCTGCCAATATTCCCAAATGGAACGGCAGCGAATACCCATCGACCGGAAATCCCCAGATGAGGGCCGCAGCCCACGCCAACAGGAAGAAGGGCAACATCAGCACGGCCGTGCCTGCGTAGTACTTGTCGATCCTTCCGAATTCGGTCTGCCGCGTAAAGTCGGCTGGCGTGCCCCCGTGGTAATGGGCGTAAGAACCCAAAACCTGCTCCCAGTCGAAAGATTGTTGCAGGAATCCCGCCACCAGATAACCGTAATAGCCCTGCGCATCGGCATGGATCAGCCCGGGCATGGCCTCGTTCTTCCATTTACCGGACCAGAGGATGGCTACCACCGCAGCCAACCAAATGAATAGGGGCACCAAGTATTGACGTGTGTTCTTACCTAGCATGTATGAAACCGACCTCAAGTTCATCTACTACCACCGTTGCCCCATCCGATTTCATCAGATAGATGACGTATTTATCTGAAGGATGACGCGCCTCTCCCACTTTAAAAAGTGCCCGCACCTCCGACCATTCGTTCTTTCCTGTCAGCTGTGGGCGCAATGGGTGTTTCCGCCAGTAGTAGCCCGCCCCCGTTGAGTCCTCCAAACTGCACACCATCGAAAGGTCGGTGTCACACCTGTCCGATCGAACCCACGCTTTCATCCTTACCGCATTGGCTTTCACGTTCACGTCTTTCACTAACGTGCGCAGCGTAATGCCATACTGATCCTCGGGCGCCATCCGTGCGCATTGCGTGCCTTGGTGCGCCAATTCGTTGGTCAGTTGTTGTTCATTTCCCCAACCCCACGGCTGCTCCATGTCGTGACCGACCATGGCGCTGTCAAGCCCAACATATGAGTCCTGCCCTGCATAAGGTGAATAGTACCATGCCAGATCATCGCCCCGTTGCAGAAACATGTTCCAGTACTTGGTGCGGTCCATATTGTCAAACGGAATGATGTGCTCCACGTACTGCACTGTTTGGAACAGCTGCAACGCCACCAGCGGCACCAATGCCAACCGAAAAACCCAAGCAGATACGAAACCGACCCCGCGCTGCAACAGACACGCCAACCCGATGGCATAAACGGGGTAATGGTCTATGAACGCCCTATGCCCGAACGACCCTCCGTAGTACCACATCCACCACGAGGCTATGACCCAAGTGGAAATGACCGCGTACCCCACAAGCCATCCGTAAGGGACTTTTCTACGGAACAGCCCCACAACCATGCCTACAAATGCCAGAAACATGATGGGTGTGTAAACGAACAACCCTTTGCGGTAACTGAACAGCACGTTGTACCACTCGGGGCTCAGAAAGTTGAACCCTTCTTCGCCATACGACCACACCATGGGGCTGCCGGTCTGAACCATGTACACAACGGGCTGCAATGCCACCACAACAACAAAGACCAACACCGCCACCAAAGCAACTTTCCAGTTCCCAAAGAGGCGTTCCAATCCGCCCAAGGTGCCAAACCCTCCGAAGAGCACGGGAAGTGCCATCACCACCATCCCATTTGTCGGGCGGATAAGCACCGTCAGGGCAAGGAAGGCCGCTGTTGCCAACCAGTCCTTTGCCTTTCCGCCATCGTAAGCCCTCCACGCAAACCACAGAAACCCCGACACGGTGAAAAAAGAAAACACGTGCGACATGCCCGGTTCATAAACCGTATAGTAGAACAGGTTTGTGCCGAAAACCACGCTGAGCACCGTCAGCGCC
>Ga0172367_10004007_pt1 | contig 18618 bp, 17 predicted proteins | sample Lak10m_FD_114542 | JGI IMG/M metagenome (GOLD analysis project Ga0172367, IMG submission 114542) | Freshwater microbial communities from Kabuno Bay, South-Kivu, Congo - kab_022012_10m | ecosystem: Environmental > Aquatic > Freshwater > Lake | place: Democratic Republic of the Congo: South-Kivu...
AACAGAACTCGTTTGATGCCACTTGCCGCAAGTTCTATAAGTATCTCAACTCAACTTCAAAACCGGCTTAGCAGAGGAAAAGCACCCACGAATTCCGCCGACGAGGCAAAGGCTTAGACCATTTCAGTTGGATTTTAGCGAATCCGACTGTACTGCGACAGTTCCCGGAAACTTTTTCCCTCAGAACGGCTGTATCCCGGTACCGATGATCATGCTGTCCGGCAGTCGTGTGCGACGTCGCGGCACATATCAGCGCAGATAGCCGAGTATGATGCGCTTGCGCACATGCAGCATGCCGATTTCCAGCAGCACCAGGCCGATTGCCAAAGCGTAAGCGCACCAGACATAAACGTTGTGACTGTCGATCGCCACTGCCTCGATGAGCGTCCGCCAACCCATCATGGCTCGGTGTGGCCTGCCGGTGTGCCCGGCTGCTCGAGTTCGAATTCAAGTATGACGCAGCGCAAGCGCAGCGCGCCGATCGCCAGCGTGTATGCACAGACGCCCAGCGCCAGCAGGAAGAGGCCAAGCAATCCGCGCTCGTTTGCCAGCGCCGGAAGAAACAGGAAGAAGGAGTTGCCTTGGTCGAAGATCGGACCTGCCAGTTGATTTGCAGCGCCTGCGAGTCCGCCGCCCAGCGCCAACACGGCAACGATGTATTCGGAAAGATCATGCTCGGCAACCCAGACGATCGCCGTCATCAAGGCGCAGAACCACAGCCAGAGTGTTGCCTGGAAGACCAGACTGGCTTCCCAGACCCACCAGGATCCCCACGTGTGCTTGATCCAGAGGCAACCCGACCACAGCGCAATGAACGATAGCAACGCCCCGGTAGGAACGAGCGCTGCCACGATTTGGAACGGCAGGCGCGTATCGCAGGCAATCCCGGCGACCGTCAGCGCCATGACGGTAACGGCGATAATCAGCGAAATCCACGCGGTGGGCAGATAGAGATACAGAATGCTGTATGCCTGTCCCGGTGGCAAGGCGGCTTTGGTCGCAAAAAAGCCGAAGTAGAGTCCGGCAAGACAGAGAGTCCCGGCGCTTGCCGCAAACCATGGCAGAAGCCGGCCTGCAAATTCGAAGGCCCATGCGGCCGAAGGCCCGTCCGTGCCGTTCTTTGTCTGGAACGGCGCAGGTATCGTGTTTCGCGACATGGGAATCACGGCAATCTCTGAGTCTCCTGTTTATTGGACTAGCTGAGCAATTCATGTGCCACGCTGGCGAAGCCGGGTTCACAACCGCACGTGCTCTACCGGTGAGCATGCAGCGACGAACCAGCCACGCCGGTATTCTCGTTTCCGGGAATGCATTCTTTGTAGCGGGGTTAAGGCGCACGGTCAATTTCGATTCAGATCAGAATATCGGGGTGTGTCGTGCCGAGTATCTCGCGGCGGAGTTGCTCCTTTATCCAGAGATCGCGGCTGTCGAGAGGATTGAAGTCGTCGGTCAGCAGCAACGGCACCGGACGCACTGGCGGCACGATTGGATGGCGCAGCGCGTGGCGCACAACCCGGTCCGCCATGGGATGGACGGGAAACGCCTCGAACCGCTTGGGATCCGCGCTACGCGCCGCGCCGTCATAGGCAAGCAGCACCAGGTTGTCGGCACCAGCGCTTTGACCCGGCAGATAGACCGGATACACGGCGACATTGGCGAACACCGCCTGGAGCGTGTCGACGACTGCCATCGTCATGGCGCTGCGCGCATCCAGATTGCCGATCAGATTCATGGCCAGCACACCGCCCGGGACAAGCCGCGCATGCACCAGGCGCAACGCTTCGATGCTCAACAAATGGCCCGGCGTGGTGTCGCCGCTGAACACGTCGAGAATCACGTAATCGTAGTGTTGCGTGCTGTGGATCAGGAAGGCGCGCGCATCGAGCACATTAACTTCGCCGGCAAAGGCGAAATAGTCGCGGGCGATCCGCGCCACTGCCGGGTCGATATCCACCACGTCGGTTGCGATCCCTTGGGCGCTGTACCAGCGCGGCACCACGCCGGCACCCAGCCCGATGACCAGACAGTGTCTGCCCTGGGGACGCAGGGCAAGCGGCAGGAATTCGAGCAAGTAGGGATACTCATAGACCGACAGTCCATTGGCCAGGTCGACGCCACCTTGCACCAGGCCATCGATGACCAGCTCGCGCGTGCGCAGCCGTTCGCCGGCATATTCGACAACCCGCAGGTTGCCGTAGAAACTGTCCCTGGCATGGACAACCTGCACCTGCGTGCCGCCGGGCATGGTCGCGCCGGGCAGATGCGCCTGGGGATAGGCGGGCCAGCCGAGCAGCAGCAGGGCGAGCGCCTGCGGCTTGCCGCGAAACAGGGCGAAGTAGCCCGCCGCCAGCAAGACCAGCAGACAACCGCAGAGCCAGAAAATGCCGGCAACGCCGAGATAGGCGATCAGAAAGAAGCCGGTGGCGATGGTGCCGACGACGCTGCCCGCGGTCGATGCCGCGTAAAACCCGCCCACGGTTCTTCCCAGGCTATGCAGCTCGCGCGCTGCCAGACGGATCACATAGGGAGAGACGCAGCCGAGCAGGAACAGCGGCGGCCCGAACAAAGCAAACGACCCGGCCAGGGCGCCCCAGCGCAGTCCCGCCGGCAGGACCGCGTTGAGCACCGGCTGACGCAGAAAGGGAATCGTCAATATCAATACGCCGGCGGCAAGCAGCAGCACATACAGTAAATCGGCCGATGGGTAGCGGTCGGCACAATAGCCGCCGACCGCGTAGCCGGCTGCCAACGCAACCAGGGTCACGGTGATGAGGGAAGTCCAGACAAACAGGCTGACGCCAAAGAAAGGCCCGATCACGCGCGAACCCAGCACTTCGATCACCATCACCAGTGCCCCGCAAAGCATGGTTGTAGCGGTCAGATAGGCCGCCAGGCCAAGGCCTGGCGGTGCTGCCGCGGCGGACCGCGCCATGGACTTGGCGGTCTGGCTCACAACTTATGGCAGTTCTGGCAGGAGGTCATGCCTTTGCCAAAGCGGTTCAGCTTGGGTTGATCGGCGCGATGCGGTTCGTGGCAGGCGGCGCAATAGAACTTCTTGCCGGGTCTGAGCGGATCCTGAGCAACCTTCTTTTCGTTACCCAGCGGATGGCCGCGTTGTGAAAAACCGGAAATGACGTGCGGTCCTTTCTTGATATCCGGATGGCAATCGAGGCACAACGCCGCCGGTTCCTTGACGAGCAACCCCTGATGTTCCGAGGCATGCGCGTTGTGACAGCCGAGACACTGTCCTCCGGTGACCGGCGCGTGCATGATCTTGCCTTCGAACAGCTTCTTTTCGTGACACTTGATGCACAACGCCGATCCTTCCGCAGCCAATCCTTTGGCAGCTTTGCCTTTGGACTGGTGGGGCACGGAGCCGGTGTCGAGTTGGGCATGGCAGATGGCGCACCCCATTTCCACCGCCGCGTGCACGACCGGCTTTTTGTCCGTCAAGTGGCCATGGCACTTGAGGCATGCCGCATCGTTGGCTTGTGCCGACTGTGCCACTGCCGCGGCTAGCAGCAGAATACAAGCAACGAGGCAGCGGCACAGTTTCAAGTCAGTTCTCATGTTCGGTCTCCATTGGTTGAATCGGCTCGGTATGCAGCGGTCTGCGCTTCACGCAGCGACAGTCGCAGTGTCATCAATAGGTCAAAGGGTTGTGATTCTTGCCATGGCAGGTCAAGTAGCAGCGCCCGCCGGTGGTGCCGACGCGTTCCCAGCGGATCGCCTGGGTGCCGCTCTTGGTCACCACGGCCGTATCGAAATTGATCAAACGGCTGTTGCTGAGCACCGTCCCCTGCGTGCTGCTGATGCCGTGCGGATCGTGGCAAACATTGCAGGGGGTTTTTTTGCTAACGATGTGCTTGTTATGTTCCTTGAAGCTGTTGGTGCCCGTGCCGAGTATGCTGGTCCGGTTATGGCATTTGTAACACAGCGCATAAGCTGCCGCGCTTTCGGTCGTGTTGTCGGTCTTGGTGTATTGGCGCTCGAGCAGCACGGCGTTGGTCGAACCGTGCGGGCCATTGACGCCGGTGCCGGAAGGTGTCGTGCCGGTACCGGTGCTGTAGGGTCCGGCGTTGTTGTTGTGACAATCGGTGCAACTCATCCGGCTGGCCGTGGTCCAGGGCGTGAGCAAACTCGGTACCCTAGTGCTCTTGCCTGCTGCGGCGATGGGGTGATAGGACGGGTTGGTCGACTGGAATTCCAGCCTGACGTTGGTCTGCACGATCACGCGCGCAGTGCTCGACGACGTCGGCTTGGACGTGCTGTCGGCGTGGCAGCGGAAGCAGATTTCGTATTCGGCGGTGGCCGGTTTGACTTCCGCGCCCGAGATGTTGATGCCGCGCACGTTGCTGAGCGCACCGGGCAGCGCCGGTGCGGTTGCGCCGCCCTTGGTCGGATTGGCCGAGGTATACGCCGAATGCGGGTTGTGGCAATCGACGCATTGCACATGCACCGTTGCCGCCACGGCGGCTTCGCCGGTGTCGTGCTGGGTATAGCTGGCGACGCCGTGATGATAGGTCTTGGCGAGCTCGGTGGAGATGTTCTTGGCCGCCACTGTACCGCTATGGCATACCATGCAGTTCTGCTCTTCCGCCGCTTGATTGAGCAGCCGCGTCTTGTGTGGCGCGGTATGCGGCCGGTGGCAACTCTCGCAGGCATTGCCGGCCACGGTGGTTGCCGTGGTGTGCCGCCAGGTTCCGGTGACGGTCTTGGTCGATGTGGCGTGGTCGCTGGCGCTCCAGTAAGGTTTGTTGTGGCAAACCACGCACAGCGCACCCTGGAGATTGGAAACCGTGAGGAACTTGCCATTGGCGTTATCGTGCGGGTTGTGGCAGGCAGTGCATTGCATCTGTCCGCTCGCGTCGAGCTTGACGCTGCCGGTCGGGGTGCGGATCTCGCTGTTGCTGAGCACGTTCGCATACAGGAATGAAACCGGATGGTCGTCTGAAAGGTCGGTGCCGAGATAGCCGGCATCGCCCGCCAGGAAATTGTTCCTGCCCGTCATGGCGATCGCCGTGGTGCGGCTGCTGATCTTGCCCAGCGCGATGGTGCCGTCATGGCAACTGAGGCACAGCAAGGAAGTGCCGGTGGGCTGGCCGGGTGATGCGATCTTGCGTGTGCTGCTGGTGTAGGGCGTGTAGGCACCGGCGGGTTGATCCCGGTTCCACAGCGGTCCCGTGGTTTTGGCGTTGTGCGGCAAGTGGCAGAACACACACACCTGGCTTTCGGCGCCGGTTGCCGCCTTGATGGTGCCCGGTCCGGTCGATGACAGGTTGTGCTTGCTGGTCAAGATGCTGGCCGCATCGACCAGTGGTACGACCGCAATCAGCCATGCCAGGATGCCCGCGGACAACAGGACGCGGACGCTTTGTCGGTTCATGTCGGTCCTCCGATGTAGCGCAATACCTGAATGCGCTGGTTGTATGAGTCGGCAATGTAGAGGGTGTCGTTGGCGCCGATGAATATGCCGGTCGGCAGCCAGAACTCGCCGGGGCCGCCGCCCATGCTGCCGACCGAAAGCAGATATCGGCCCGAAGCATCGAAAATCTGCACGGCATGATGCAAGCCGTCGACCACATAGACATGCCCGAAACTGTCGGTGGCGACGCTCTTGGGGCGCACATTGTCGCCCGCGCCATCGCCGGCCTGACCGAACTTGCGGACGAAGCGACCCTGTTCGTCGAAGACCTGGATGCGGAAGTTGAGGGAATCGGTGACATACAGCCAGCCACGGGCATCGCGCCAGAGCATGGTGGGAAAGTTGAATTCGCCCTCGCCCTCGCCGCGCTGGCCGATGCTGGCTTCGAGGGTGGCATCGGGACGGTAGATATTCACCCGATGCGCGCTGGTATCCGCGACAAACAAACGCCGGCGCTGGCTGTCGAAGGCGATGCCGGTCGGCTGGCCCAGCCCGGGCAGCGGCAGCGCTTCGGCAAGCTTGCTGCCCGGACGAATCACCAGAACCTGCGCGAGATCCGAGTCGGTGACATAAATCTCGCCTTCACTGCCGCTGGCCAAACCCACCGGCGACGGCAGCGAAGCCTCTTCTCCGGCGCGGATCAGTTCATAGCTCTCGGCATCCGGATCGAAACGGTGCACGCCGCTCGCTCCGGGATCGGCAACATAGACGTGACCGTTAACCGCCAGCACAGCCATCGGTCGCACCAGACGCTGATCGGCGGCACCAAGAAATACTTCAGCCAATCGCTGGAAGAAGCCCTTGACGATGCCGAAATCGTCGGGACGCGCGAAAGCACGGACGTACTCGATGCGGGGCGGGTTCGGCACATCGGGCCAGACCAGATGCGGCTGCGCCTCCGGCTTGATCTCTGCCGGTGCGCAACCTGCCAGCGCCAGCAGCGCGGCACACAGGATAGCGGTCAATCTGCCGGGTGCCATGCTCAAAAGTCCCTGCGCAAGACGAATTGACCCAGCATCCGGGTTCTTTCCACAGACCCCTGCAGTTCGCGCGTGCGGCTGAGATCGGCTGACCATTGCAGCTTGCGCTTGCGCCATTTGGCTTTGAGCTGCAGGAAGGAGCGCTCGCGCAGGATCGGGCTGCCGGTATCGCGTTCCTTGGAGGCGTCCAGCGATACGTTGATGTTATAGGGCAATAGCGCCCATAGCCGGACATCGTTGGCGCGCACATTGGTTCCCAGCGGACTGTTCTCGTAGTCGATGAAAAAACGCCGCTGGGCGAAACGTATGTTCCCGCGCTTTACCCAGGGCAGACCTACCTGGACGTGCTTGTCAATACTGACACGCTGGTAAGGCGCCACCTCTTCGCGGCGCTGTTCGCGCTCTGCGGTTGCACCCACCATCACATCCCACAGCAGATCGTAGGGTATTTCCAGGGGCAGTTCGCTGTTCAAACCGAACAGCCGGGTGCGTGCGGGATTGGGCTCGAACGTCGGGGTCCCCGAAGTGACTCGCGGCGCGGAATCCGTGAAATTCAGATAGGTCTTGAAATAGGACTTGTAATTCCAACCCAGATGCACCATCTGGTCGAGCTGCTTGAGCCCGTAACTGCCGCCCAGCTCATAGGCATAATCGACCAGCACCTCCTCTCCGTCGCGGATATTGCCGCCCAGGATGCGCTGGATGCGCGTCGTGGTGCCGACCACCGAGAGGAGATAGTCGGCGCCCTCGACGAAGGTCTGGGTGCGGCTGCCGTTGTTCACCGTCACGCTGTCAGCCACGACGCGCGGGTACAGCAGCGCCACCCAAGATGTGCCGGCCAGGGCGATGCGTTCGTCGAGCACGCGCGCCTGCTGGGCACTCGCCTGTTGCTCCCGTTGCATGTAGCCGAAGGTATAGCCAGCTTGCGCCGTGCCCAGCAGGAGCGGCTGGACATAATTCGCAGAGCCGTTCAGTCCGTACAGCGTCGTGCTGGCCTGATCGGACCGGTTGGTCTCGCCGCGCGCGCTCAGTGAGGTTCTCAATTCCGGCGTGAGGCGGTAGTTGAAGCCGCCGCTGAGCGCATTCACGCTGGTCGATTGTGCGTTCTGTTTGCTCTGCGACATGGCGTAGTGTCCGTAGCTCTGCAGGTCGGCGGAATGCTCGGCGCGCACGTCAAGATTGAAATGAAGGTCGCTGAGGTCAAGCCCCGGACCTTCGCTGAAATCCACTTGATGCGTATTGATGACGATATTGTTGACAAGTTCGTACTGCAATTCGTCGCCGAATGTCAGATTGGTGTCCAGGGTAAGGCGATTGTTCTGGGTGGTGCTGGTGCGTATCGGCAGATTGGCGTTGCCGCTCAGCGAATCCATGCGGCTGTTCTGGAACTGAAGCACGGTGCTGCCCAGGGTGCCGATGTCGTAATCCAGCTTGAGTTTGAAATGTTGCGCCTTGTCGTCGGTGATCTGATCCTCGCTTTTTCCCTTGTTGTCCGAGCGCTCCAGTTCCACGCGCAGCGGTGCCGGCGTGACCGGTTTGAGCAGCGAAAACCCGAGTCCGTAGCGGTTGCTTGCGGTTTGCATGGTCTGCGCCGGACCGGCATCCTGCGTCTGATTGCTGTGATCGAAAAACAGGACGCCGGTATAAGGCTTGTCTTTCAGGACAGTGGCGCGGCCGCTCAGGTTATAGACTTGCCGTCCATAGTTGCTGACTACGCCATCCGCGTAATAGCCGGTGCGGTCGATCAGTGGCCCGCCACCCAGGTCGAGCGTCACCAGCGAAGGATGGTAAATGTAGCTGTGCGTCATGAGATGCACTTCCTCGACCAGGCCGTTCTTGCGCGACTGGCTCGGGCCGCTGGGCTGGCCGGTGGTATTGATCTGGTCGGTGGAGTAGCGCAGCACGGCATAGGCGTCATAGCCGGTGAGACGATAAGGTGCGATTTCCTCGCTTTTCTTGAGCCGCAGCGGCGCGCTTTGTTGCGCCCCGGCCGGGTTGAAGAACAGCAGCAAGGCCAGCCCGAGCGGTACGAACCATGCCGGCGATACAAGGCGAACGACACCGCGCATACGCGTACGGCAAGACGCCAAGAAGGCAAGGCTGGCATGTGCGGTGCTATCCATTCGCCCCGCCGGAATGTGTCTATAACCCGGCTTGACTCCCGGTACAAGGTTTCAGCGCGGCAGCTTGGTCTCGGTCTTTTTCTCGGCAGGTGAATCATTGGGATAGTCGACATTATTCATTTTCCCAAAACCGAAAACATCGACCTGGTTGGGACCGAACTGGCTGACTACCAGGATCAGGTACTCGATCTTGAATCCCGGATCGGCATAGCGGTTGAACAGGGCCACGTTGTTGTAGTCGATCGCGATACCCGCCGGCAGGTTCAAGCCCTGCGAACCGTCCGGAGGTTGTCCGAAGGCCAGCAAGACCTGGCCGCTGTTGTCGAATATCTGCACATTCTGGAAGGCGGCATCGCCCACATACAGACGCCCGGTACGATCCAGCGCAATGCCTTTGGGGCGGGCGAACTGCCCCGAGATCTGGCCGGCTTCGCCATAGGAGCGCACATACTTGCCTTCCTGGGTGAAGCGCGAAATGCGGAAGTTGCCGGTTTCCACGACGTAAATATCGCCATCGGGGCCGATCGCCAGATTGGTCGGCTGATGCAGCCCGCCCTCGGCGGAACCCGGCGTGCCGAACTTGAACAGCAGTTTGCCCGAGGCTTTATCGCGTGCCTGGACTTCGAACTTCTCGATATCCACGATATACAACCGGTCGCGCGTGATCGCGACATCGACCGGCTTGATTTCATCCTTGGTACCGATCGCCTTGACAAAGTTGTCGGCCTTGTCGAACACCAGCACCTGATTGCGCCCGAGATCCGTGACGTATTTGCTGCCGTCCGCATCGATCGATACATTCACCGGTCGCTCTATGCGGCCGCCGCCGGAGCCCGACACGACTGAGAATTCCTTCTTCACCAGATCGAAGATCGCCAAGCCCGGCGCACGGCTGTCGGCAACATAGATCTTTCCGTCGGTCATGGCCACGCCATAGGGTCGCACCAGATCCTCGTCGGTCTTCTCTTCGCCGATCAGAAATTCCGCCAGCCCGCTGCGTGCCTGATCCGGCTTGAGATCCTTGGCGCTGGCGAACTTGGCCAGATGCTGGATGCGTGGCGCATCGGGCACCGGAGGGTAGAACACTGCACTGGGTTTTGCGGGAGCGGACGGTTTGGCCGGCGGCGGGGTGGCACAACCAACGAGCAAGGCTAGCGGAGCCAGGATCAGGAAAAGCCATCGAGCTTGTGGTTCGATTTTGAGGAAACGCCGTATGCGCAACATTTGTAAATGTCCCATTGTGATGAAAATGCGTGAGTTGTTCGCTGAGTTAGTCGAGTTGATTACCCGCCGGTCCCATGTAATTCAATCTGCTGTCGTCATCCGCTACGCTGGTCAAGCCCATTCAACCGAAAACCTCTGCTGCCGGAATTCGAAACGCTGTTTGCGTTCGATGCCGATGCAACAGAGGCGTCCACTGCCGCGGGGACAACCGAAGGATTTCTCTTCGGTGTCCCCCGACAGGAGATGGTCAGTCAGCTATTTGACGTGGCAAGCGACACACAGTCCGCTACCACTGTTGCTAATCTTCAGCAGTTTGCTTTCGACTGCGGTCTTGGCGGCCGTGTTATGCACGTCGTGGCAGGAACTGCATTGCATTTGGCCATTGCTGTCGAGCAAGCCCGCGATGGTGGTCGCTGTGTTGCTGCCGATCGACACGGCCGTGGTAATTGCCTTGATGCCTGGATCCGCCGTGACCAACGCCGCATCGTAGGTGAAGCTGATCGGGTGATCGTTGCTCAAATCCGTGCCCAGCAGCGCACCGCCCCCGGCATTCACATTACCTGTGGCGCCGCCAAAACTATCGATGGCGATGGTGCCGTCATGACAGGACAGGCACAGCTTGGAGATGCCCGTGGGTGCGCCCAGCGTGGCATTCAATGTGGGGCTGGCATACAACGTATAGGAGGTCGCCGTAGAGTTGGCCCGATTCCACAGTAGTGAATTGCCGCTCGTCGTGCTGGTGTTGTGCGGTGCGTGGCAGTAGACGCAGACCTGCGTTTGGTTTGCGCTCTTGTATGTGGCGTTCGGTCCACCAGACGAGAAATCGTGCTTCGAACCGACAATCGAGCCGATCGCCGCTGTTGCGCCTTGCGAAGCCGTCAGCAGAACCACGGCCGATGCGAGTGATGTGATCCATCCTATGTATTTTCCGAGTTTCATTTTGTTTCCCTCTTGAGCAAAGTAAAAAAGATTTTGTGATGCGCCGTTTCTGGCTGACTATGAGCACGCTTCATGCCAGACGCCCGCTCTCGTCGCACCGGTTTTCTCAAGCGATCCTCTCGTCTTAAATTTCCTAGGCAATACAACATGTTGATGTGGCCATTCGAAATTGCCGAGGAACCTGAGGCAGTAGCAAGAGACGGCTGGCTGGCGGATAGCCGACCTGAATTTCTCGTGGCTGGGAAAGACTGGATTCTCATTTTCAGCATTGGGAATTTCGGATTGGATTTCGGGAATCCTCACTGCAAAACAATTTCTACCCGCTCCGGTTTCCCTTTGGCGCGCGCCCGGCGGTCAAATGGTGCGATGGACTACCGCGGTGTCTTGCAGCGCTCGAGACCTTCTGTGGCGGCTGCGGAAGCCGCGTCCAGCACCAGCGCCCGATCGAATGCCTGAATGGCCTCGGCGCAATTGCCCTGCGCCGCAAGTATCTGGCCGAGCAGTGCCTGGGCAGAGGCGACCTTGGGATCCTTGTCGATGCTTTTGCGCACGTTGTCCAGCGCTTTTTCCAGATTCCCGGATTTGAGCAATACTTCGGCGAATGCGCGGTAGCTTTTTGCGACCTGGTCCTCACCGCCCTGGGTGGCCTTAGGCGGATCGAGTATCTGCCTGAGTTCTTCATCGCCGATCTCGCGCAACAGGTGACGCAGATGGGCGCTGACCACCTCGCAGTAATTCACGGCGCGAAACGGCTCGAAAGCCGCCAGTTTGCGCTCGCGATTGACTATCACGACCACCGGATGCAGCGCCAGACCGAGGCTGCCATAGAGCGCGTCGTCGTTATCGAGGAGCACGGGCGCCGCAAAACCGGCAGCGCGGATCGGCGCGGCAGCGCTATCCGCCGAGGCGGATGCTGAGGCAATGGCGGTCCATTGCACGGACTTGCCCGCGAAATTTTTCTGGCACTGTGCAAGCTCCTTGAGTGCGCCGAGCGAACGTTCCTGGTTGGGACGGAAAAATACCAGCACATTGATCTCAGCCTCACGCAGGATTTTGATTTTGGCGCCTTCGACGCTGGGCATCTCGGCCTGGGCGACGGGGGTGCCGATGACCGCATGGACGGCATTGGCAGGGTGCAGCAGGCACAAGCCAAGCCACAGCGCCGAAAGTATGGCCAGGCGGCTCAAGATGGCGTCAGCCCGCCTTGACGGGAGGTTTGTTGGAATAAGTTTTCTCCGCGTGGCAGGTCTTGTCGCAAGATCCGCCGCCGTCTACTTTCTTGTAGTTGAGTTTCAGCACCCACCCGCCCGAGCCGTAGGGAACGCCTTCGCGAATATGGTGATCCTGCTTGGACGCATGGACTTCGTGGCAGGCGCGACAGGTCCTGCCCCGACCGATCTGCTGCAGATGGACGAAGTGCAAATTGGTCGTCCCGTTACGAAAGCTGGTGAGTGTGCCGGTCTTGGCCGTCGAGAAGGCTTTTTCCTGGTGGCAAGAAAAACACAGCGCATAGGACTGCGCGTTGTAGGGGGCATAGAACTCCGGCGGATAATCTTCCGTCAGCAGGCGAAAATGTTCGCTGCCGTGCGGCTGATGGCAGGCGCTGCAATCCTTGGCAGCGACCGGCGCATGCCAGACTTTGTTGTTATCCAGCCAGCTTTTCAGGTTCTGCAACTTCTTGCCGTTGGCATCGGTGGCATCGTCGCGGTTGTGGCAACTGACACACAGGTCGAAGGGCAATTGCACTAATAGCCTGGCGACGGCGCTGCCATGCGGATTGTGGCAATTGGTGCATTGGGCGCCGGTAGTCAGCGCCTTATGCGGCACGCGCGCCTTGTCGATGAGTTTCTTGATGTCTTCGTGACAGGTGACGCACAGTTGGCGCGTTTCGTTGAGCATCAGCTTGGGGAAGGCGGCATTGTGCGGGTTGTGACAGTTAGTGCAGTTGCTCTTGGCGGCGGCATGGGTATGCGGACGTTTCAGGATGGCGCTGAACTCTTCGTGGCAATCCAGACAGAGCGCGGGACCGGTCTTGGTGACCGGTCCAGGGTTCTTCGGATCGGCACTCTGATGACATATTTTGCAATCGCCCGCCTCGAATGGCGCATGGCTGGATTTGGGCGCGGGCTTGACAGGCAGGGGCGCCAACGCGCCTGACGCAGTCTTCTTTGCGGCCGGAACGGCGCCAGCAGCCTTGGCAGCCGACGCCGGCGAACCTTTGGCCGCGGGCTGCGCTAACTGTTTGGCCGCCGTCTGCGCTTGCGCGGTCGGCGCGGCCAAGCAGGTCGAGACAAGCAATATGAGACAAGCGCGGCTGGGGAACTGCATCGGATGTTCCTCTTTGACAATGAGTGTTTGCTGAATCTTGCCGGCTATTTCTTGTGGCAAGTCAGGCAAAGCGCACTGGCCGTATTGGTCTTGCGCAGGAAGGGCTTCGTGTCGGGATTATGCACATTGTGGCAGGATCCGCATTCGACGTTGCCGCTGTAGAGTTTGACATCGTTCTGCGCCAACCCGCCCCAGCCCCGCGCAGCATCGGTCGGCGTCTGGAATCCGGGGTCTTGTGCCGGCGTCGGATAGGGTATGGAGATTGGGTGGTCATTGCTAAGATTCGTTCCAAGTACCAGAGTACGTCTGCCACTACCATAAAAGTCGGTGTGACAACGTTCGCAGTTTGGCTCGCTGGTCATGTCGGGTGCGGGATGGCCGGGAGGTTTAACCAGGTCATGCTTGGTACTGACGATATTGCCGTGCACAGCAGTGGCGGCATTGACGCCATCGTGACAACTCAGGCAAAGCCGCGACATGCCGCCGGGTTGCGAGACCGCAACGCTCATCGTCGGACTTCCGTAGAGCGTGAAAGTCTGGGTGGTCTCGGCGCGGTTCCAGAGCTGCCAGCCTGAACTGTTGGTGTTGGCCGAGTGGGGGGGTATGACAGAATTCGCATACTTGCGGCGTGCCCGGCGTGCTGAGATCATGGCGCGAGCCGATCACGCTGCCGGCACCGGCAAATTGAGAAAACAGCAAAGCCCACAGAGCAGTGAGCAGAACGAATTGCGATTTGAGGTTCAGGTATTTCATGATGGCGCCGACTACAAATCCGAGGCTGTTTGCGTTGCTGTGCCGCAAGAAACGTGCCGCATGCTCTGAGTGCATGCGCCGAACTCGTGCCCGAGGGGCAACGTCACACCCTGACATTCAGGAAACACGCGCGATAGCGGCGAGCGGGGAAAGCGCAAGCGCGCTCGATCGGTACTATTTACCGCAGTGCTTTAATTCGGTCGCTGCACCTTTGCCACGGCGGGATTCTCAAGATCGGGAAATTTTTTCTCACAAACTGGAGAAAACCCGGGGAGCCGTGCCCTGCATTCTTGCCAAGACCTGTCGTGCAGTTGAATCCCGATGCAGGCCAAGCGGCATGCACGGTTCTTGCTCGCGCTCTACCGAAGAAGTTAATGATTGCAATCAGGTTAAGGCTACTCATTATGAACCGGGAAGTACCTGAACACGTTGATTTGTCGGCGGCTGACAGGGCTTTGCCATGATTGAACCCGCTGCAGCACACGATCCCGGGGATGGTACCCAGGATCCGTGCACACCGTACGCAACACCGTACGCAACATCGCACGTACCACCGGACTTCCGCTTCGTGGCGAAAATCGCCATCTATGTCGCGATCGCCGCGAGTATCGGCTTGTTGCTGCTGTTGTTCGTGCTGGCGGAAGCCAAGAGTAGTGACTATCGCCAGACTTTATCCGCCTTTGATCTAACGCAACAGAATCTGTTGCCGGCCATGCTGGTTTTTGGATTGGCCATGGTCGTCTTTGCCGGCGTCACCACGGGATTGTTTGCGCTTTACACCAGCTTTCGTATCGCCGGCCCGCTCTTCCGGATCGCACGCAACCTCGAACTTGAGATACTTCATTCGACCCGGGACGCAGTGCCGATCCGCAAGGATGACCGTCTGCAACAAGAGTGGACGCAATATGTCCTTGCCGTTTCGGCAGTGCGCCGGCATTACGCGCTGTTGGGGCAAGTGCTCGCAAAGACAAAATCGCATGTGCACGATGCGTCAGAGGAACGCACAGCCTTGTGGCAGGATCTTGCCCACCTGAAGAAGATTGATAAACATGTGCGGCTCTAGAAGATCTTTATTCAAACGCGTCGTCGCGTTCCTGTTCTCTGTCGCTACCGGTGCCGCCATCGCCGCAGGCGTCAATGGCGCACATCTGAACCCCGCCGAGTGCGCGTACTGCCACGTCGCCGGCAAGGACTCCAGTGAGGGACGCAATACGCGTTTGCTGGCAGCACAGGAAACCCTGTGCGTGCGCTGTCATGAACGCGCCGTGCAGTTTAGCCACCCCAGCGGGTTTGTTCCGCAACGCAAGCCACCGTCCGAGTATCCGTTGGACTGGAAAGGGGAATTGACGTGCAGCACCTGCCACAACACCCATGGCACGGAACCGGGGTTGATGCGCGGCACTAAACATGCGCGTGCTTTCTGCCTGGCCTGCCACGATCAGAGTTTTTTCAATCGCATGAAAGATTCAGGCACCTCCCTGGTCATTTCCGGACACCTGGATATCGGCCGTGGCCGAAGCACGGTCGATATCGATGCCCATTCCTTGCACTGCCTTGGCTGTCACGCCGACGGTCACGGAGGCAGCGGCGGCTCAGTCAGTGTCAGCCGGAACGGGGTGATCCGCCATTCCAGCGGCGCCGCGCCACATCCCATCGGACGCAGCTATCGGGAGGCACGCAGCAGGGGTGGTTTTCATCCGGAACAACGGTTGCTGCAAAACAAAGTGATCTTGTCGGATGGCAAGATCAGTTGCGTTTCCTGTCACGTGGCTTACAAGAAAGAACACGGCAAGCTCGTGGTGCAGAACGCCCGTTCAGACCTGTGCCTGACCTGCCACGCCAAATGAATCCGTCATCCGCAGCGCGGGACTCCGCCGTCAGACGCAAAGCGCACTACGTCGATCATGTCATTCAGGGATCTCTGCTGGCTGCGCTGATTACGCTCGAGATCCTGCTGGTGACGGCTTCGACATGGGTCATGTACCGGCAGCTCGACAGCATGATCGAGGAAAACCTCTATCGTGTTCATCTGCCGGAGCAGGCACCGATGTTCTTGCAGTTGCTGCAGGAAGCGAGCGGCATTCTCGGCATGTTTGTATTGATCAATCTGCTTGCATTGGGCCTGGCCGAGACGATCTGGAGCCGTTATGAGAATGCCATTCTGGCGGATTTCATGAGCCTGATCGCCAAGACTCAGGCGCTCGACTTTTCCAGTGACGAGGGTCTGCCGCAACGGCACGAAGTGGTCACGCTGACGCAGGCCTGGCGGTCTGGCGAGCGCCAACAACTGCTTGCGCTGCGGGCTCAACTGCAAGCACTCGAAGACTTGGTGGCGAAGCGATCATCGCCGCAGGAACTCCGCCTGACCATAGAAACCATGCAACGCCTGTTGCCTTCCGGCAAATGAGATTTCTGCCTCGACTGACGCGCGGCTGGCATAGAGTTCTTGCTACCGTAGTTACATCTGCGGTGTTGTTTGGAATCCCCCGTCCAATGTGGGCGGGTGAGCTGAAGATCGGCGGCGGCGGCACTGACTTGGGTACCATTAAGTTGCTTGCCAAAGAATTCTCCGCCAAGTATGCGGATATTCAAATCCGGCTCGTACCGAATCTCGGCAGCAGCGGCGGTGTCAAGGCTGTCGCCGACGGCGCGATCAATCTTGCTTTCATTTCTCGCCCACTGAATGCCGCCGAAGCACTGCTTGGCCTCTCGGCAATCGAATATGCACGGACTCCCTTTGTGTTTGCCGTAGCGGCGAACGCTAATTTAAGCGAAATTACGCGCCATGAGGTCGCCGCGATCTATGCGGGGAAACAAGCGAGCTGGCCCGATGGTAGTTTGGTGCGGATTGTGTTGCGGCCGCGAAACGACAGCGACACACAGTTGCTGAAAAGCATTTCTTCCGAGATCCGGCAGGGAGTTCTGGCAGCGGAAAGTCGCCCTGGCGTGAAGTTAGCCTTGACGGATCAGGGTGCCGCCGACGATCTTGAGAAAATTCCGGGAGCCATCGGCACGACTACGCTTGCCTTGCTGCTGTCTGAAGACCGCAGGCTCAAGTCGCTCCGTTTCGACGGTAAAGCGCCGGCGGTAGGCAATCGGGCCGCCGGGGATTATCCGTTCTTCAAGCAGTTGTTTCTAGTGGCGGACAAGCAGCATATTGAAAAACGGAATACCGTCGCGATCGAGCGCTTTATCGCTTTTGTCCTGTCACCTGCCGGCAAAAAAATTCTGCTCAGCACAGGACATTTACTCCCTTGAAGATGGCCTCTCAGAATCATGACTGGGTACTCGACCATCTACCCAGCGGTAATCGCTTGATCGTTCGGTTATGCTGGATTGCGTCGTTTAGCGCAATCATCACTGCCTTGGTACTGCCGCTCGGCTATGTTGTTATCGGCTATCAGCATCAAGTCAATCTGGTCGAGACCGATGCATCGGTAAAAGCGGCCGCACTGACGGAAATAGCCGCGGAAAGTCCCGAATTATGGCGTTATCAAATCCAGCGCGTTGAGGAGGTTTTGCAGCGGCAGGTGGTCGTGCTTGAGCATGCAATGTTGTTGGTCTACGATGCAGAAGATCATCTTCTCTTCAGCACCGGCCAGAGACCTGTTTCACCTATAGTGCGGCGCGCCATGCCGATTATTGAATCAGGACGCGCTGTCGGCCGTATCGAAATTCTTCATTCATTCCGAAAAGAGCTGATGCGAACCGCCATCGTTGCTCTGTTGGGGTTGTTACTGGGCGGCCTGATCTATGTCACTCTGAGAAGCTTGCCGCAAAGAGCCCTGCGGCGACTCACGAAAGAACTGATGGAGCAGCAAGCGCGTTATCTCGCGGCGGTCGAGTCGAGCACGGAGGGCTATATGCTTCTCGACGCCGAGGGAGCATTCCTGGAAGTAAATGCAGCGATGTGTCTGTTGACCGGTTACTCGCGGAGCAAATTGACCCATATGAAGATCGCGGCTCTGGAAGCGAACGATGTCGACTGCAAATTCCTTGAACGCGACGGCCCCGCCGACAATCAACGTTTCGAAACGCGCTGGGAAAAAATCGACGGTACGCTCATCGACGTAGAAGTGAGCGCCACTTATCTCGCTCAGGACGGCGGCCGGCAATTCTGTTTCGTGCGCGATATCACCGACAGGAAACGCTCCGAGGAAGCAATCTGGATGCAAGCGAACTTTGACGCCTTAACGGGTTTACCCAACCGCAGGATGTTCCACGACCGCCTTGCGCAGGAACTCAAGAAAGCTCATCGCGCCAGTCTTCAAGCAGCGCTGCTATTCATCGATCTGGATCATTTCAAGGAGATCAACGACACACTCGGGCATGGCAAGGGCGATCTTCTCTTGACCGAAGCCGCACGCCGCATCAGCGGATGCATACGCGAAACCGACACCGTGGCGCGCTTGGGCGGAGATGAGTTCACCGTGGTGCTAGCCGAAGTGGATGACGGTGGTGTTGTTGCGCGAGTCGCGCAGAACATTCTGCTGAAACTGACCGCACCATTCATGCTGGGCGGCCAAATTGGCAGGATTTCGGCGAGTATCGGCATTGCCATTTACCCTAGCGATGCCAGCACTGCAGATGAACTTCTCAAGAAAGCCGATCAAGCGATGTATGCCGCCAAGCACCAGGGGCGCAATCAATACAGCTATTTCCCGGCGGACAGAAGACTCTCGGTTAGGCGACTTTCCTTCAAATAGAGCACCCTGCCATTCGGGCATCGGGTAGGAGGCGGGGTTACCCCCGCCGTCCTCCCACACCACCGGACGTGCGGTTCCGCATCCGGCGGTTCATTGAACACACTGGAGTCGTCGCATCGTATCGAGCAGCGACACCAGAC
>Ga0172367_10004009_pt1 | contig 18615 bp, 14 predicted proteins | sample Lak10m_FD_114542 | JGI IMG/M metagenome (GOLD analysis project Ga0172367, IMG submission 114542) | Freshwater microbial communities from Kabuno Bay, South-Kivu, Congo - kab_022012_10m | ecosystem: Environmental > Aquatic > Freshwater > Lake | place: Democratic Republic of the Congo: South-Kivu...
GCCAGTCCATCGAGATCAAGGCCCGCAGCCCGTAGCAGCGCTAAGGGACAAGGGACTTGGTCCGATGGATGGCCGCCGGGGCCAAGGCGAAGCCGGTTGGAACCATGGATAGACTTTCGGGACAGGCTCTGAGACGCCGGCTTACGCCGGCCGTCGGGGGACGCTGTCCCCCGACACCCCCAGCCAAAGGCCGAAAGGCCTTTGGGAACCGGTTATGAGGGCAATGGATCAAACTTTAAGCTCATTGGTATAACTGGCGTGGTCGGGACGCTTAATTTTCGCGCGTCGCCCCCCAGCCCCACTTGGGCTTTTTCCCCACGCTCGCTTGGCAGCGGCGCGACGGCGTGCCATCATCGTTTTCATGTTCCGGGAGCGGAGATGAGGGTGATGAACGCGCTGGTGACCACCGATGAGCTGTTTTTCAACCGGGCCGGGCTTGACCAGCGGCGGACGATCGCCACGGTCGGCGAGGCGCTGGTTGGGGCCGATGATGGCGAGTTGTTCCTCGAATACTGCCAGACCGAAAGCCTGAACTGGGACGATGGCCGGTTGCGCAGCGCGAGCTTCGATACCCTGCACGGATTCGGCCTGCGGGCCGTGGCGGGCGAGACGACCGGCTACGCCCATGCCTCCTCGCTCGACAACGCCGCACTCGGGCGGGCAGCGCAGACGGTGCGGGCGGTGTTGGGCGGACGGAGCGGCACGGCGGCGGAGGGGCCGATCGGCACCAATCGGCGCCTCTATCATCCCGCCAATCCGGTCGATGGCCGGCCGTTCGCGGAGAAGGTGGCGGTGTTGCAAGCGATCGACGCCTACGCCCGCGGTCGCGACCCCCGGGTGCGCCAAGTCAGCGCCACATTGTCGGGTGAGTGGCAGGCGGTGCAGGTGATCCGGGCCGATGGCTGGCGCGCGGCCGATATCCGGCCGCTGGTCCGCCTTAACGTGTCGATCGTGGTCGGCGAAGGCGATCGCATGGAGCACGGCAGTCACGGCGCCGGCGGACGGGTCGGCTTTGATGCGTACGTCACGCCGGAAACTTGGCGCGCCCATGTCGATGAGGCGTTGCGCCAGGCGCTGGTCAACCTTGGCTCGGTGCCCGCCCCGGCGGGGGAGATGACGGTGGTGCTGGCACCGGGCTGGCCTGGCATCCTGCTGCATGAGGCAATCGGCCACGGGCTGGAGGGCGACTTCAACCGCAAGCGAACGTCGGCGTTCAGCGGCCTGCTCGGCCAGCGGATTGCGGCGCCCGGGGTGACGGTAGTCGACGACGGCACGCTCGAAAACCGCCGCGGCTCGCTCACCATCGACGACGAAGGCACCCCCAGCCAGTGCACCACGCTGATCGAAAACGGCGTGCTGGTCGGCTACATGCAGGACCGCCTCAACGCCCGCCTGTTGGGCCAGCGGCCGACCGGCAACGGCCGACGCCAGGGCTTCAATTATCCACCGCTGCCGCGAATGACCAACACCATCATGCGCGCCGGCCCCCACGCGCCGGGCGACATCATCGGTTCGGTCCAACGTGGACTCTACGCCGTGCACTTCGGCGGCGGGCAGGTGGACATTACCTCGGGCAAATTCGTCTTCTCGGCCTCCGAAGCGTACCTGATCGAGAACGGCCGCGTCGGCCCCGCGGTCAAGGGAGCAACCCTGATCGGCAACGGGCCGGATGCGCTGACCCGGATCAGCATGATCGGTAACGACTGCCGACTCGATCCCGGGATCGGCGTTTGCGGCAAGGACGGGCAAGCCGTGCCGGTCGGCGTAGGGCAGCCGACACTGCGGCTGGACGGGTTGACGGTAGGAGGAACGGCGGCAGCATAACCCAAAAAAAGGGGGGGCTTGGGGGGCCGGTCAGGCCCCCCAATTGGGGGCTTCGGGGGGCAAAAGCCCCCCGACTGATCGTGCGCCCCCCCCTTTCGGCGATGCCGGCTTACGCCGGCCGACAGGGGACGCGGCCCCCCGACACCCCCAGCCAAAGGCCATAAGGCCTTTGGAAACCGGTTATAAAGGGGATCGGGGACAACGTCTCCGCCCACTCGTCGGCTTCCCCAACCAAGGGTCTCTCCCCGCCGTGGCCTCTCTCGTCCCCGCCCACTCCGCCCCTGCCGCCAACCCGGTGAGCGAACCGGCGCCGGCCAAACTCAACCTGTACCTTCACGTCCTCGGCCGCCGGGACGATGGTTACCATGAGCTGGACAGTCTGGTGGCATTTGCCGATATCTGTGATCGGGTAACCGTGACCGCCTTACCGGACGCTGAACAGCCGGTGCTGACGCTGAGTGGCCCCTTTGGCCCGGCGCTGGCTGGGGAGCCGCCGGAGAGCAACCTGGTGGTGCGGGCGGCGTGCGCGCTAGCAGCAGCGGTGGGACGCCCGCCGGCGGTGGCGATTTCGTTGATCAAGGCGCTGCCGCCGGCTTCGGGCATTGGCGGCGGCTCGGCCGACGCGGCAGCCTGTCTGCGCGCGCTTGCGCGCCTGTGGCGGCTGACGCCGGACAACGGCGCCAGCCGCCCCAATGGCGAAGCCACGGACGGCCCCGACGGATATGCAAGCGCCGAAGGCGCGGACGGAGGCTTCCGGGAGATGCTGGTGGGGCTGGCGCGCCGGCTGGGGGCCGATGTCCCGGTCTGTCTTGCCGGCCGCGCTGCCTATTTCGGTGGAATTGGAGATCGCCTGACGCCGGTCGACGGATTGCCGCGGTGCCATGTGCTGCTGGTCAACCCCGGCGTGCCGGTGCCGACGCCGGCGGTGTTCCGGGCCCGGTCGGGGCCGTTCTCGGCGCCGGCCCGGCTGGCCGGGATGCCACGCGACGCTGCCGGGCTGGCCACGGCGCTACGGGAACGCGGCAATGATCTCGCCGCGGCGGCCGCCACGGTGGCGCCGGAGATCACGACGGTGCTGACCGGATTACGGGAACAAGATACCTGTCTGCTCGCCCGAGTCTCTGGCAGCGGGGCCACCTGCTTCGGCTTGTTCGCCGAGTCCCATGCCGCCGAGGCTGCCGGACGGCGGCTGGCCGCGCAACATCCGGACTGGTGGGTGGCGCCGGGGCGGCTGGTCTGCGACTCCGCCGAACTTGCCGCTAGAGATGGCGGTGGCGGTGGCAGTGGCGGTGGCGGTGATGACAGAGACGAAAACGGAGGCAGAGCGCTCGGACGATAGAGAAATGTCAGGGGGCTTTGCCCCCCGACGCCCCCCACCAAGGGGCCTGACCGGCCCCCTGGCCCCCCGATTTTTCACCCCTATCGTCATGACGACGCCAGGGACGCCGAATGCCGAATCAGGACGATCGGCCGAACGGCGTATCCCTACTCGTTCATGACCTGATGACGGGCGGTCTCGAGCAGCCGCTCCATCTCCCGCTGAATGCGGTGGTCGGAGAGGGTGATGCTCCTGGCGTCGAAATCCGCCCGCACCCGGCGCAGCATATCCTGAGTCCCCGGCTCGCCGAGATCGACCTGGACCATGTCCGCCGCGTACTGTTCGGCATCCGCACCGCTCAAGCCCATATGTTCGGCGGCCCACAGGCCTACCAGCTTGGCGCGCCGACTGAGGATGCGGAACAACAAATCCTGCTCATGCTCGTATTGCTTCTCGAATGCTTTTTGCCGTTCCTCAAAACTGTCGACCATCTTCCGCTGGCTCCTGGGCTGAATGGGAGTTGGTGCAAGACTTGATATTCTGGTGCATAGCTCCGAAATTCCAGACCCCAATGGGCCGAAATTCGAAAAACTGCATGACGAACGAGACACCGGCCGGACAATTCAAGCGAGTGATCCCGGCCACCGCGTCTGACTCGCGCGACGAGAGTTGGCTTGCCGAGCCGGCAGGTGTCGACCCCCCCCCTCGGTCCAGCTTACGGTCCCTATATAGCGGCCTCCCTTGACCGCGTCACGGATCTCCCGATGCCTTGCGTGATCGAACGTATCAGGTATGGGGGCCCGGGGGATCAAACGCTTCCCAAAAACCGACAGGCTCCCCCCCGCACCCGCCAGCCCGCACCCGCCAGTGGCGCCGTTGCACGCCTCATGACACCCGGCCACGACACCCGGCATTTTGGGGGTCAGGACTTGGAAGCCAGGCGAGGGCGACGCCGCCACGCTCGGAGAAGACCGGAAAGGAGCGCACATGTGCACGACCGTCATCCTGCGTCAACCCGGGGCGCGCTGGCCGCTGCTGTTCGCCGCCAACCGTGACGAGATGGCCGATCGTCCCTGGAGCGGACCGGACCGTCACTGGCCGCACCACCCCGACACGATCGCCGGCATCGACCGACTCGCGGGCGGCACCTGGCTCGGTCTTAATCGGGCGGGGCTGGTAGCAGCACTTCTCAATCGCCAGGGCAGCCTTGGGCCAGAACCCGGCCGGCGGTCGCGGGGCCAACTGGTGCTGGATGCGCTTGACTGCGCCGACGCGCTCACGGCCGCGACCCGGCTGGCTACGCTCGATCCCGCGGCATACCGTCCGTTCAACCTTGTGCTGGCCGACCGCTGCAACGCCCTGTGTCTGCTGCACCGCGTGGCCGATGGCCGAGGCGCGCCCGAGGTGCAGCGGCTGCCGGAAGGCCTCACTCTGGTGACCGGCTTTGATCCCGACGATGCAAGGGATGCGCGCATCCGCCACTATCGCCCCCGTTTTGCCGCGGCACCGACTCCCTGCCCCGAAACCAACGATTGGACGGCCTGGAAGGCGCTGCTGGCTGCGCAGACCCACGAGGACGGCACGGGCGCCAACGGCGCCATGTGCTTTCGTCTGGCCAGCGGATTCGGCACCGTGTGCAGCAGTCTGATCGCCCTCCCGGCCGCACGCCCTGCCATCGCACCTGGGCACGACCGCGCTTGCTGGCTCTTCAACCCCAGTCCACCCGACCAGGCGTTCTGGTCCCCAATCGATCTGACCTGATAGCGGCGAGCAGACGATCCGACACGATTCTCGCCGAGGGCGCGCGCGGACAGCCCCCTCGCCCAGCGGTGGCCCTATGGACGGCCGGCAGCTTTGTGTTTCCGGCCCCTCGCGCCGGCAATCCGGCCTATATCCATTGCATCCGACCGTCGGCAGACGGCAGGCCAAGCGCAGAGGATGACGCCGGGCTGCAAGCGGTCTGTTGTCCCTGGCCAAGCCGCCTGCTATACGACTCGCCAGAACAGTCCGGCACCACCGCCGCCGGGCAGCACGAGGCCCATCCTTGGACTCTCATGGCCATCGGCCGTGCCGAACGGTTGCCCTGTTCTCGATTCGGGACGCTGCGCCGGGAGGGACTCGGCAGCGCACCCGACTTTTTGGAAGACCAGCATGACACGACGCCGGCGTATATACGAGGGCAAGGCCAAGATCCTGTTCGAGGGACCCGAGCCCGGAACCCTGGTCCAGTATTTCAAGGACGATGCCACCGCGTTCAACAACCAGAAGCGCGGCATGATTGCCGGCAAGGGCGTACTCAACAACCGCATCTCGGAATTCCTGATGACCCGGTTGGCCGAGATCGGTGTGCCGACTCATTTCGTGCGCCGGCTCAACATGCGCGAGCAGTTGATTCGCGAGGTCGAGATCATCCCGCTCGAGGTGGTGGTGCGCAACATCGCGGCGGGGTCACTATCCCGGCGATTCGGCATCCCCGAAGGCACCGCCCTGCCCCGCTCGATCGTCGAGTTCTATTATAAGTCGGATGAGCTGGGGGACCCGCTGGTCTGCGAGGAACATGTCACCGCCTTCAACTGGGCTGCGCCCCAGGAGTTGGACGAGATCATGTCGCTGTCCTTGCGGATCAACGATTATCTCTGCGGCCTCTTCCTCGGAGTCGGCCTCAAGCTGGTGGATTTCAAGCTCGAGTTCGGACGGTTGTGGGAGAACGACGAGTTGCGAATCGTGCTGGCCGACGAGATCAGCCCCGACAACTGCCGGCTGTGGGACTCGAAGACCAACGAAAAGCTGGACAAGGACCGGTTCCGGCAGGATCTCGGCCGGGTGGAGGAAGCCTATCAGGAGGTCGCCCGGCGGCTTGGCATCTTTGTCGAGTCCGGTCCGGCACCGACACCGACCGCGTCGTCCGTGCCCCCTGCGCCCCCTGTCTCGGTTCCCGCACCGACAGAGGTCAAGTCGCCCAAGATTACCCCTTGAGCGTATGTTTTCGGGGGGCTTCCGCCCCCCCGAACGCCCCCTGATCCGGGGCCTGACCGGCCCCGGAACCCCCTTCTTTTATTAAAGGGGCGGTGACTTTGAAGATCACCCTTGGTGGATTGGATTCCTGAGAGGTATCTGCCATGCTGGCACGCGTTCATGTCATGCTCAAGAGCGGAGTGCTCGATCCCCAGGGCAAGGCCATTGCCCAGGCGCTCCATTCGCTTGGCTTTTCCCAGGTGGGCGATGTCCGGCAGGGCAAGGTGATCGAGGTTACGCTCGACGAAACCGACGAGGCGCGCGCACGCGCTGCGGTGGACGAAATGTGCCGCCGCTTACTCGCCAATACCGTGATCGAGACCTACGAAATCGATCTCGTGTCGGGCTGAGGCGGACACGCCCCTCGCTGAACGAAGTTACGGTTTCCAAAGGCCCGCCGGCCTTTGGTAGGGGGTGTCGGGGGACAAAGTCCCCTGACCAATCACATTGCCCACGGGTTTGCCGGCTTCTAGCCGGCCGTCGGGGGACGCCGTCCCCGACACCCCCTGCCAAAGGCCGGCGGGCCTTTGGAAACCGGTTATAAGGGCAACGGATCAAACTTTAAGCTCGTTGGTAGTAGAATCCGTCCCTTGCCCCACCAGGCAGCCTCAGCCCCCGGCGCTCTCCCCACCGGCCACCATGGGAGCCTGCCCTTGGCGCAGCAGCGAGCACTCGTGCTCCAGGTATGCCCAATAGAGCATCTGGTGGAAACGGTATGGGTCCTGCGCGGCCAAGTCCGGCAGTTCACCCGAGTAGCGCAGGCTGGCCGCAGAAGCGCTGAGATCGATGGCCAGATCGGCTGTGGCAAGCCAAGTCGAAATCAGGTTGAGCAAATAGAACCCGCCGACGAAAAAAACCGAGGTCGAGGAGACGACCCCGGCGTTGGTCGAACCGATCAAAGGCAGCACCAGATAGGGACCGGTCGGCAGGCCGGTTTCGCAGACGGCGGCGCCGAACTCGATATGATGGCGGCGAATGCCGATCATGCTCGCCACATCATAAGCGCCGCCGATACCGAATACAGTGTTGATGATCACCCGCCGCAGCGAGTCGGACGCCCCCTGCCCGTTGCCGGCCAGCCAGTTGGCGGCGGCGAACTCTGGCTCGGTCAGATTCTCATAGACGTTGCCGGCAACGATCCGCAACGGCAGCGGGATGTGATCGCCGAGCGTGGTCGACACCGGCTCGATCACCGTCTGCACCAGCCAGTTGTTGAACGCAAACATCCGACGGTTGAAAGTCTCGAAGGTGTCTTCGGGTGCTGCCAGCGCCGGCACGGCGGTTGCGACCGATCCCAAGGCAACCACGCCGGTGATAATGGCAGCGGCTGCCAACGTCGCCAAGCGGCCTCCCATTCCGGCCCTCCCCTCATTCATTCCCAAAAGCTCCCTTCTTCCTTCGGCCCCCGGACATGCCACGCCCGCAAGGGGCCGCACCCGTCGCGGTGATCCACCTGCACCCTACCGTACCCTACGCTCCTCCTCCACACGACGCAATCCGGATGACATCGTACTGCACCGGTCCTCTCGCGCGAGAAAGCGTAAGATTCGATTTCTCGCAACTTCCCAGGTACCATACCCTTTCAAAAAACAGAGGGGGGTTCCGGGGCCGGTCAGGCCCCGGATCAGGGGGCTTTCGGGGGGCGGAAGCCCCCCGAAGAGTTGCGCCGACGCAAGAGAATATCATCGAATCCCGGACGGACCAGCCCCTCCATCTCCACCACCTCAACAAACCCAATGCGGCGATAAAAGTTGCGCGCACCATGATTGAAGGTCGAGACGGTCGACCACAGATTGGCACCGGCATGGGCCGCCGCCCAGGCCAGCACGGTGGCGCCGTATCCCTGCCCGGGCAGCATCACGGCAAGCAGCTCGATGAACGGGCCGCGCAGCCAGGGGTCACGCAGGCAGATGATCCCCACCGGGTTACCGCCGACGGCGACGGCGACGGCGCCAGCGACGTCGACCTCGACGCTCTCGCCTCCCCCGACACCGTTATCCACGGCGCGGGCCTCGACGACGAACCGATGCAGCGCCGGGTCCTCAGCCGTGAGATAGGCGCCAAGACCGGCGGCGGTCGACCCCAGCGTCCGCCAGGGATCAAGCGCTGCAAGCGCGGCCCCACCCCAGACGGAATCGGCAGGGGTCAGCCGACGCAACCGGCAGGTGCCGAGGTCGGCGGTCGGCGGCCAGCGCCCGGTCTGGGTCATGGTCACAGTCATGGCGCGGCCGGCTTCAACACGTCGTCCAGCCGGACAAACCGGTAGCCGCGCTGACGCAAGCCTTCGATAATGCGCGGGAGCGCCTCCCCGGTATGCACACCCCGGCCGTTGATATGAAAAATATGGATGCTGCCGTTATGGGTATTGGCCAGGATGCGGGTGGTCAATCGCGCGGCGCTCATGCCGGGGTCGGGATCGCCGCTCGCAAGCCCCCAATGCACCACCCGATAGCCGAGCGCCTGGACATGAGCGAGGGTGCGGGCATCATAATTGCCGCCCGGAAAGCGAAAAAACCGCGTGCGTCGGCCGGTGATCTGGAGCAGCAGCGACTCGGTCGCGGCAACCTCCTGCGCCACCCGCTCCGCCGACAGCGTCTCCATATGCAACGGATGGTTGAACGAGTGGTTCTCGATCTCCACCATTTCGCTACGGGCCAGTTCCGCCACCTCACCGGCATGGCTGCGCGCAAACCGGCCGCTGACGAAGATCGTGTAGGGGATACGCTCCGCTGCCAGGATGCCTGTGATACCATTGTCGACCACAGTCGGCTTGCCAGCCTCGCAGGCATCGAATGTCAGTGCCACCACCTTGTCTTCCGTAGGCAAACTCCTTATCACCTGAGCGGTCACCGGTCCACCGGCAACCAGCAGTCCGAACACGGCTCCTGCCCAGCGCAGGGCCTGTATCCCAAGACGCATATGTAGCCCCCCCGTCCGGCACTCCAATGAGATCATAGGCTTGCGTGTAAAAAGCGGCTGGCACGATCCGAGGTCGCCAGCGGCAACGATGACGCCTCTGGGGCTATCGCGACGACGGCGAACGCCGCGGCACCGTCGGCAGAATAGCCGCACCATCCAGGGGGTGAGATTGGGGGGGTGAGCATTTGGGTTGACACGTCGAGTGCCTTCTTTCGGTCGGCGCCAGCCGCAAGGGGCCGCCATCCCGGCAGCCGGGACTTCATCTCTGCGGGAGTGAGAATGGGAACCGTGAACGAATCCGCCAGCGTCAACAGATCGCGGTCGCCGGTGACCAGGGCAACGGCGCGGCCCGCCAAGGCGAGCACCAGGAGTGGCTGGTCGAGCGGATCGCGGCAATCGGGCGTTATCGGGGGCGGATCGGGAATGGTGACCGTTTCGCACCACGGCAGGTAATCGGCCAGCAGATCGTCGCGGTCGGATGCGGTCAGGCCGAATTTGGGATAGCCGAGGACCCGCAACAATTCGGACACAGTGTCGCGGCTGGCCAGCGGCAGGATGCTCTCGGACTGCCATGCCGCCCGCAGCCATGTCATGGACGCGCTGCGGAACAGCAGCGCCGACAACAACACGTTGGTGTCGAGCACAAGGCGGGGAGGACTCATCCGCAGCGGCGCGCCCAGGCGACGGCATCGGCGACGTCGGCCTCGGACAGGTTCAGTTCTTCCAGCTTGGCGCGGACGGCATCGGCGCGATTGATGCGCACCGGGGTCAGCACAATGCGGCCATTCTCTTCGACCACGTCGAAATACTCCGTCCCCTGGACGACGGCGACCAACGCCTTGGGCAGGGTGAGTTGGTTCTTGGAGGTCAGCTTGGCGAGCATAGCAAAATCCGCTGGTAAGGATATAAGAAAACAGTAGTGCCCTCGGATCGAGGATTCAACCACGGTCGGCTTGCCGGCCTCGCAGGCATCGAATGTCAGTGCCACCACCTTGTCTTCCGTAGGCAAACTCCTTATCACCTGAGCAGTCACCGGTCCACCGGCAACCAGCAGTCCGAACACGGCGCCTGCCAGGCGCTGGGCCTGTATCCCAAGACGCATATGTGGGTCCCCCCTCCGGCACTCCAATGAGATCATAGGCTTGCGTGTAAAAAACGGCTGGCACGATCAGGCAAAGGCCCCCCCTCAGGTATCCCCTCATTTACATTTTATCCAATGAAGTCAATTTGTTATAAAATTTAGCGGCCCATTGAGCTTCATTGGAGACAATGTTAATGAGGGGATACCTGAGCCGCCGCCCCAAGAAGGGGGTGGGATTTCCGACCGATCGCCATAGGTCCAAGCGCAGTCATTGCCTTCCGTTCAAACTTTCCCCATTTTCATATCTCTCATGGCGGTTGTCCCATTGTCCCATTGATTAATTCCAGGGGTCTTCCTGCTCCCATGCCTTTCCCGGAAAGTACCTTGATCCCGCCCTTCCGTCACGCCCTCAGCATTCGCACCCATTTGGTCGGGTTGGTCCTGATCCTGCTCATTCCCGCGCTCGCGTTCCTGGCGCACGAGTTTGGTGAGGAAGCGGCGCGCATTCGCGCCGAAACCGGCCTTGCGGCTCTGCGGCTGGCCCGGGTGACTGCCAGCGACACCGCACGCCTGATCACAGAGACCCGGATTTTTCTATCCGAATTCGCCACGCATGCGGGGGTGCATGAACTGGACCCCAACCGCTGCGACCCGATGTTCACGGATTTTCACAAGCTTCATCCGGGCTATGCCAATCTGCTGAGCAAACTGCCCGACGGCCTTATCGTATGCTCTGCACTGGCCTTGCCGGGGCCCAACGCACGCCAGACCAATCCGGCAATCTCCATCGACGAGGTCAAACGGACGCGGGCGTTCGTGATCGGGCGTCCCAACCGGGGATTCATCTCCAACCGCTGGGTGGTGACGCTGGAATATCCGCTGCTCGCCGAAAATGGCGAGCTCCGGGGCATGGTCGGGGCCGCCGTGGATCTTGTACGCTTCAATCCCTTGGTGGGCGACTCGGCGTTCCGGAATCTCCCCCAGGGCACCCTGGCAGCCCTGATCGACGATCAAGGGGTAATCCTGGCCCGGTCCCATGACCCGGAGCGCTGGGTCGGCACCACTGTCTCCAGACCGTCGTTGATCGCCGAGATTCTCAAGACACGAGAGCGCGTGTCGACCCTTCGCTCGTCGATTGATGGCATCGAGCGCGTTTTTGCCTTTGTACCGGTGGAAGGCACCCGCTGGATGGCGACCGTCGGCATTCCGACCGCGCCGATGGAAGCAACCATCAAGGAGATACTCTCCGGATGGCTGGTGGCGACAACCGCTTGGCTGGGCGCGACCTTGCTGCTGACCCTCGGCCTTGGCCGGCGGATCGCCAGGCCGATCATGGCGGTGGCCGGAACCGCCCGCCTGGTCGGCAATGGCCGCTTCGACCAACGAACATCGGCAGTAGCAAAATCCGGGGTCGCCGAGGTGGCGGAGGTCGCCCGGCAGTTCGACGCCATGCTCGACAGCCTGGAGCGCGAGCGCGGGCGGGTCGCCGACAGTGAGGCGCTGCTGCGCGAGTCGCAACGGGTCGCCGGTGTCGGCAGCTATGTCTTCGACGTCGCCAGCGGCCGATGGACCAGCACCGAAGTGCTGGACGACATTTTCGGCATCAACGCCGACTACGACCGGACCATCGGCGGCTGGCTCACACTCGTACACCCGGAGTATCGGCATGAATTGGCGGCCTATCTGCGGCACCATGTGCTGGAAGGCCGGCAGCCCTTCGACAAGGAATATCTTGTCCGGCGCATCAGCGACGGGACCACGCGCTGGGTCCATGGTCTCGGCACGCTCGATCTGGACGATACCGGCGTGCCCGTCCGGATGATCGGCACGATTCAGGACGTGACCACACGACGCCAGGTCGAAGAGCATGTCCGCTCTCTCGCCTTTTTCGACCCACTGACTCGTCTCCCCAACCGGCGCCTGCTGCGCGAGCGGCTGGATCAGGCCCTGGCTTCGGCCGCCCGGCGCGACGGTCACGGCGCCGTCATGGTCCTGGATATCGACCACTTCAAAACGCTCAACGACACCCGCGGCCACGACATGGGGGATGAGCTGTTGAGCCGGGCCGCCGAACGGCTGCTGGGCTGCGTGCGGGCCCGCGACTGCGTGGGCCGTCTGGGCGGCGACGAATTCGTGATCATTCTCGAAGCCCTGAATAGCGCGGTCGGCGCCGCGGCAATCGAGGCCGAAGAGATTGCCGAGGCCGTGCTGACGAGCTTCCGCACGCCCTTCGCTCTTGGCACTAACGAATATTACTGCACCACCAGTATCGGCATCTGCCTTTTTCGCGGCAACACGGAGGGGCCGGACGAATTGCTGAAACGTGCCGATGCTGCCATGTATCGGGTCAAAAGCGATGGCCGCAACAGCATGCGGTTCTTCGACCCCGCCATGGAGGCGGCGCTCGAAGCCCGGATGACCCTGGAAGCCGAGTTGCGGCGAGCCTGCACACTCCATCAGTTCATACTTTACTATCAGCCGCAGTTCGATCACCACCGCCGCATCATCGGCGCAGAAGCGCTGCTGCGCTGGCAGCATCCGGAGCGCGGTGTGGTCCCGCCGGGCGAGTTCATCGCCCTGACCGAGGAGACCAATCTGATTATCCCGATCGGCGGCTGGGTACTGAATACGGCCTGCGCACTGCTGCGCGGACGCCGCGGTTATCCGGGGGGCGACGCGCTCTGCCTTTCGGTCAATGTTAGTGCCCGCCAGTTCCGTCAACCCGATTTTGTTGCGGTGGTCACGGGTATCATCGAGCGCAGCGGCGTCCCGCCGACCCGGATCAAGCTGGAACTGACTGAAAGCCTGATTCTCGACAACGTGCCCGACACGATCCGGAAGATGCGATCGCTCAATGAGCTTGGGGTCAAATTCTCGATGGATGATTTCGGAACCGGCTATTCATCGCTGGCCTACCTGAAGCAGCTTCCGTTTTCGCAAATCAAGATCGATCGATCGTTCGTTCATGACGTCACCACGGACCCCAACCACGCCGTGATCGTGCGGACGATTATCGGCATGGCCCGCTGTCTGGGCATGCAGGTGATCGCCGAGGGGGTCGAGACCGATGCCCAGTTCGAGTTTCTCAAGGCCCACGGATGCGAGGCGTTTCAAGGCTACCTGTTCGGACACCCGCTCCCCGAGGCGGAGTTCCTCGCCCAACTCCACGACTTGCCCGCGTTGGCCTTCCGATCGGACGGATGATCGCCCCTTACCGGCTGCTCCTCCCGCGTTGATCTGTACAAGGATGGCGTCGTCCCATACACTGCGACGGGAATTCGGGTCCCAACTCCTTATGATCAACGGAAGGTGTCGGCTTCCGGACGTGTGGCTGACCCGAAGCAAGCCTGCCTGGCGCCGGAGTATCGTCATCTCATGTTCGGCAACGTGCGGATCCGCTATCGCCTGTGGGGCGGCTTTTCCTGTGTGCTCCTGCTGATCGCGGTGCTCGGCGTCGACACCGTACAGACGATCGATTCCCTGACCGGCCTGTCAGGAGACCTTTACTCGCACTCACTTGCGGTCACCGGCGCGGTCCGCGACGCCAACGCCAATATCCTGGCCATGCACCGCAGCATGAAGGATGTCGTGCTGGCCCGCAGCGACACCGAGTTGAACGCCGAGATCACCGCGGTCGGCGACCGCGAGCAGCGGGTGCTGGCCGCCTTCGGTTTGGTCAGTGAGCGATTCAGTGCCAATCCCGCCTTGGTTGAAGAGACGCTACGCGCCGTTTTCGACTGGCGGGCCATCCGGGCCGAGGTGATCGATCTCGCCCGCCGCAAACAATGGATGGACGCGCAGGCGATCACCCAAGGCAAGGGGGCCGATCAAGTCGCCCGGATCGAAGGACGAATGGCGGCGCTGACCGCCGCCATCCAGGCCGAGGCGACGGAGCTTCGTGATTCGGGCGAACAGCAACGACAGTACGCGCTGGGCTTCACCGCCGTTTTGTTCGTTACCACTGTTCTGCTTGGCTTCGGCATCTCTCATGCGGTGGCCCGCAGCATCGACTTGCCGCTGGGGCGGATCACCGCCCAGATCACCCGCATCGCCGGCGGCGAAACCGATGTCGAGATCAAGGATATCGAGCGCGACGACGAGATCGGGGCGCTGGCACGCGGCGCCGATATCTTCCGAGCGGTTGCACACGATATCCGGACGCAGAGCCGCATCCGCGCCGAAGTCGGCAAACTGTCGATCCGGCTTCAGGAAATGGCGACGCTCTCGGAGTTCGCGCGCGAAACCACGGTCCGGGTCGCGACCCTGCTGCGTTGCGGCTGTGGTGCCTTCTATGGCTTGAATGAGGAAACCCATGTGCTCGAGCTGGAGGGCGCCTTCGGGCTGACGAACGAGACTAACCGACCAAAACGATTCGCGCTGGGCGATGGGCTGGTCGGGCAGTGCGCGCTTGATCAGGTCAAAATCGTCCTGGTCGATCTGCCGACCGACTATCTGCGCATTTCGTCCGGGCTCGGCACCGCGGCGCCGACCACACTGGTCCTGGTGCCGGTGCTCTACCGGGGACGGCTGCTGGCCGTCATTGAACTTGGCGCCTTCCATGCGTTCACCGACGAGGACCACCGGTTTCTTGAGGAACTGGTGCCGGTCCTGGCAATCAACCTGGAGAACCTGCGCCGGATGCTGGTGATGGAGCGTCTGGTTCAACAATCCCGCCAGCGGGCCGACGCGCTGCGGCGCTCCGAGGCCGAATTGCGCAGCTCCGAGGAGCGCCTGCGGGCCTCGGAAGAAGAGTTGAAAGTCACCAACGAGGAATTGACCGAGAAAACCCGCCTGCTGGAGCAGCAAGCCGATGCCCTGCGGGCGGCGGAAGAGGAGCAGCGGACGATCAGCGAACGGCTGGCCGACCAGAACCGGCAGCTCAAGGACCAGCAGGGTCAACTCGAATTGGCGCTTTCCGAGAATCGCCAGCGCTCGGCCGAGTTGGAGCGGGTCAGCCGTTACAAGTCCGAGTTTGTCGCCAACATGTCCCATGAGCTGCGCACACCGCTCAACAGCCTCCTGATCCTCGCCAGAAGTCTGGCCGACAACGTCGATGGGACACTCGGTCTTGACGATGTCCGCTCAGCGCGCCTGATCTATGAGAGTGGACGGCAACTTCTGCGGTTGATCAACGATATCCTGGATTTGTCCCGGATCGAAGCCGGACGGATGGAGATGGTACAGGAGGTCTGCCGGCTCGACCTGCTTTGTCAGGCCCTTGAACGCCAGTTCCTGCCGATCGCCCAGGACCGCGGGGTCGCCTTGGTCATCCGCATCGATCCGGCGGCGCCGGCACGGATGATGACCGATGGCGATCGCGTATCGCAGATCCTGACCAATCTTCTCGGCAATGCGTTCAAGTTCACCGAAGCCGGCCGGGTCGCACTGCTGATCGGCGGGCCGGGGACCTTGCCCTCCGGTCTCATCGGCGCTTCGGAGGGTGAGATTTCGCAAGCCGGCAGCCGAACGGATGGAACTCCGGCAGTCGGCGACACCGGCGCGGCCCCCTCGCTCTATCTGCCGATCTCTGTCGCCGACACCGGGATCGGCATCCCGCCCGAGAAGATACGGTTCATCTTCGAGGCCTTCACGCAGGCCGAGAGCGGTACCAGCCGGCGCTACGGCGGCAGCGGCCTTGGTCTTGCGATCGTACGCAAGCTGGCCGGGCTGCTGGACGGGCGCATCGGAGTGGAAAGCGCGCCGGGACGCGGCAGCACCTTTACCCTTTACCTGCCCCTGGTCACCGAGGGTAACGGGGGACCGGAGGGCACCGTTCCCACGGGAGATGATGTGACGGGCAGCGGCGTTACACGGACGCTTGCTCCCTCCATACCCCCGCCCCCCCCGGTCCCGGAGGGGGAGTCGTTTCCGGCGCCGGCGGTGGCGTCCGCGCCGATGGAGGTGGTGGACGACGATCGCGCGAGCCTGGAAGAAGGCGCCCGCTTCATCCTGGTGATCGAGGATGACCCGGTGTTCGGCCGCCTGGTCTACGAACGCTCAAGAGTCCGTGGGTTCAGTTGCGTGGTCGAGGCCACCGGGGCTGGCGGCATCGCCTTTGCCCGCCGCCTGCGGCCAATGGGAATCGTTCTCGACCTCGGACTGCCCGACATGGATGGCTGGGTGGTCCTGGATACGCTCAAGCACGATCCCGTCACCCGGCACATTCCGGTCCATTTCATCACCGCGGTGGCCGACCCGCACCGCGGGCGCCGGCAGGGCGGCATCGGCTTCCTGACCAAGCCGGTCACCCGCGAACAGATCGAGTCGGCCCTTGAGCGGCTGGCCCATTTCGATCAGGGACGAACGCGCCGGCTACTGATTATAGAGGATGATCCGACCGCGCGGGCGGCGATCGTCGAACTGGTCGGCAATCCCGACACCGAGGTCAGCCTCGCCTGTTCCGGTGAACAGGCGATGGCGATGCTGGAGGCCGAGCCTTTCGATTGTTTAATCCTGGACCTCGGCCTGCCCGGCATGTCCGGGTTCGAATTCCTGGAGCAGGCCGCCGCGCTGGGCGAACACGTCCCGCCGGTGGTGGTCTATTCCGGGCGTGAGCTGACGCTGGAGGAAACCCGCCGCTTGCGGGAGTTTACCGACAGTGTTGTGATCAAGGGCGCGCGCTCGCCCGAGCGGCTGCTGGACGAGGTTTCGCTGTTTCTCCATTCCGCCGAGCACGACCTCGCCGACCGCCAGCGCCAGTTGCTCCGCCAGGCCCATGAGCGGGAGGAGCGGCTGATCGGCCGCAAGTTGCTGGTGGTCGACGACGATATGCGTAATACGTTTGCTCTCTCGCGCGTTCTGCGCGCCAAAGGCATGATCGTGTTGATGGCCAAGGATGGCGAACGGGCGCTGGCGCAGCTTGAACAGAACCCCGACATCGAACTGGTATTGATGGACATCATGATGCCGGGCAAGGACGGCTACCAGACGCTTCGGGAATTGCGCGCGGATCCGCGCTTTGTCAGCTTGCCGGTTTTTGCATTGACCGCCAAGGCGATGCCGGGCGATCGCGAACGCTGCTTCCAGGCCGGGGCCTCGGACTATCTGACCAAACCGGTTGATCTCGACAAGCTGATGGCAATGATCCGGGTCTGGCTGGACGGCACCGGAGTTTCGATGTGATCGATCCCGAACTGGAGGCGCTGGAAATCGAGCTCTTCCTCGAGGCCCTGCGCCGTCGGTACGGCTACGACTACCGGGAATACGCGCCCGCCTCGCTGCGCCGGCGCACCCGTGCGCTGCGGGTGTCACTGGATGCGCCCAGCATCGCCGCGCTGATCCCCCGGGTGATTCACGAACCCGCCCTGCTGGATTCGGTTGTCCACGGCCTGTCGGTGCCGACCTCCGAACTATTCCGTGACCCCGAGGTCTATCGAACATTGCGGACCGAGGTGCTGCCGGTGCTGCGCACTTGGCCCCAACCTCACGTGTGGATCGCCGGATGCGCCACCGGCGAGGAAATATACTCGCTGGCCATCATGCTACACGAGGAGGATTTGCTCGATCACTGCCAGCTTTACGCTACCGATGTCGATGCGATCAGCCTTGCGCGGGCCGAGGAGGGGATTTTTCCGGCAAGGGGACTGCCGGAAGCCGCTGAAGCCTACCGGCGCGCCGGCGGTCGGGGGTCGCTGCACGATTACTGTCATGTGCGCTATAACTATGTTAAATTCGATAGTTTTCTGCGACGAGGCGTGCTTTTCTCTCAACACAATCTGTCTGCTGATGGCGTATTTTGTGAAATGCATTTGATTTGCTGTAGAAATGTATTGATTTACTTCAAGCGGTCACTCCAAAATAGGGTGCTGAGGCTGCTCTGTGATAGTTTGGCGCGAGGCGGCTATCTGGTGCTCGGACTAAAGGAGGATGTTCATTCAACCGAAGTCGAAGGCCGTTTCTCGCCCGTGGCTTCCGAACAGGCCATCTTTCGGCGGACAGCCGAGGCGTAGCGCGAAGCGGTTGGACGGCCGGCCGGACGGACGGCCGGGTCCTCGGGAGGGGGGGGCTTTGCGTCCGGTGCGACCACGCCCATGGGGTGCCGCTGTGGCGTGAGGTGGTACCACGCGGCCGATAGGTCGTTCAGGCGGTAGGGCGGGGGCTGCCCCCTAGGGGGAGGCGCGGCGCAGACGAGGCATTGATGTGGAGTGACGCCGCGATGGCAGAGGCTGTCGACAGGCCAGCGATCGGCAAGGACGCCGTCCGCCGCCCGGAGAAGACCGCGGGGCCGTCCGATGGGCCCGACTCTCTCCTTGCGCCGGTGACGCCGGCCATGACGCCGGCTATGACGTCGGCGGTACGGAGCCAGCCGGAGGCGGTGGTGATCGGCTGTTCGGCCGGGGGGTTGAATGCGTTGCGTTGTATCGTCGCCGATCTGGCGGCCGACTATCCGTTGCCACTTGTGGTCGTCAGCCATGTCGCCAGCAATACTGCGGCGCGGCTGGTCGACGTGCTTGGGCGC
>Ga0172367_10004010_pt1 | contig 18614 bp, 20 predicted proteins | sample Lak10m_FD_114542 | JGI IMG/M metagenome (GOLD analysis project Ga0172367, IMG submission 114542) | Freshwater microbial communities from Kabuno Bay, South-Kivu, Congo - kab_022012_10m | ecosystem: Environmental > Aquatic > Freshwater > Lake | place: Democratic Republic of the Congo: South-Kivu...
ATGAAGAAGATTCTTCTTTATTTAAGATGTATCTTAAATTCGCAATGAAATGAGGACTATGAAGAATCTTATTCTAATATTGCTTTTATTCTTCTAACTCCAGATGAAGAAGATTCTTCTTTTTGAATCTTGAATTTTCCTAATTCACTTGTATTTTGAACGTGTGGGCCAGTGCAAATTTCTTTGGAAAACTCACCTATTGTATAAACTGAAACAATCTCTCCATATTTATCATTGAATATTCCTGATGCTCCTTTTTTCTTTGCTTCCTTGGGAGACATTTCTTCTCTTATTACTTTAATTTTTTTTTGGATTTGGATATTGACTAAATTTTCTATTTCTTTTATTTCCGAATCTTCTAATTTTCTTGGGAAGGAAAAATCTAATCTTAATCTTTCTGAGGTTATATTTGAACCTTTTTGAATAATTGAATCGTCTTTTAACACTATTTTTAGAGCTTGTAAAAGTAAGTGTGCTGCTGTGTGTAATTTTGTTGTTTCTTCACTATGGTCTGCTAATCCTGATTTAAATGTTCCTGCACTTGCTGTTCTGGATAGTTCTTGATGCTTTTCTAATTCTTTTTCAAAGTCTTCAAGATTTATTTTAACTTTTTTTTCTTTTGCTAATTCTAAGGTCATTTCAATTGGAAAGCCATAAGATTGATATAATAAGAATGAATCTTTGCCATCAATTGTCTTTTTTTCTTCTACTATCTTATTGAAAATTTTTAATCCTTTTTCAAGAGTTAGATTAAATTTATTTTCTTCTTTAGTTAATTCTTCAACAATTTTTTGCTTGTTTTTTTTAAGGATTTCATATTCGGGATAAATTCCAAAAAGTGGGTCTATTATTTTTGAAGTAAAATTTTCTAATTCTAATTCTTTTCCATATTTTATGGCTCTTCTTATTAACCGTCTTAAAACATATCCCTGGCCGGTATTTGAAGGTTCTATTCCGTCTGCAAGAATAAATGCAGAGGCTTTTAAGTGATCTGCAATAATCCTCATTGCTTTTTCATTGCCTTTATACTCTTTTTTTGAGAGAACTTCTATTTTTTTAATCAAGGGTTGCCATATTTCTGTCAGATAATTATCTTCATAACCATTTACTACTGCAAGCATTCTTTCTACTCCCATACCTGTATCAATATTTTTTTGTTGTGCTTCAAGATATTTTCCTTCTTTATTTTTTGTGTATTGCATCAAAACATCATTCCAAATTTCTACCCAATTTTTATCTTCGGGATTGAACTTTTTAGGAGCTGGCTTTTTTGCTTTCCAATAAAACATTTCTGTATCTGGACCACAAGGGCCAATATTGCCTGCAGGACCCCACCAATTATCTTTTTTTGGTAAATAGGCAATTCTATCTTTTGAAATTCCTAATTTTAACCAAATACTTGCTGCTTCTTCATCTTTTGGGCAATCTTTATCTCCAATAAAAACTGTGAAGGCTAATCTTTCTTTTGGAATCTTTAATACCCTAATTAAAAATTCAAAACTCATTTCAATCGCTTCTTTTTTAAAATAGTCTCCTAAAGACCAATTTCCTAACATTTCAAAGAAAGTATGATGAATTGGGTCTCCTACTTCTTCAATATCTCCTGTTCTAACACATCTTTGAACATTTGTTAATCTTTTTCCTTGGGGGTGAGGTAAGCCTAATAAAAATGGAACCAAGGGGTGCATTCCGGCAGTTGTAAATAGAACTGTGGGGTCATTTTCTGGAACTAGAGAAGAATTCTTTATTTCTTGATGTCTCTTAGATTTAAAGAACTCAATGTATGCTCTGATTAACTCTTGTCTTTTCATAGAAAGAGATGGTTTCAGTAGGTTTTAAATTTTTTTATGGAAGAATTATTCTAATTCTTTTAACTTTCTTTGAATTTCCTTTAATTCCTCTTCTAAAGGACTTAAATCTTTTTCATAGCTTATTTTGGTTTTATCTTCATAAACTGTATCGTCCCTTTTTTGCATGCTTTTTGGCATTTTTGGTTTGGGCATGAATCTTGTAAGTGATTCCATATTTGTTCTTATATCTTTAATTCTTTTTTGAATTTCTAATTTTTTACTTAATTCTTGATTTCTTAAAATATGATACCTCTTTATTGTTTTTAATAGTTGAAGAATACTTAATTCTGAAGAAAGCAAATCTCGTTTTCCTTCTAATGCTTCATTATATCCTAATTTTATATGAACTACTTCCTTATTCATTTTACTTTAGAAAAAATATCTTTATCAACTTTTTCAATTCGTGATTTTAATTGCTGTAGTCCTGATTCCCAAGAGGATAATTCTTGATCTTCTCTCTGTTTTAATTCTTTAGTTTCTTTTAATAATGATTCTAACTCTCGAATTTGTTTTTTTGTTTGTTCTATAATTTTCAAATTTTCTTCAAATTTATCCATTCTAATAAAAATGGGTTCTTCTTCTCTTGTTTTTTTTTCTGGTTCATAACTCTTTTTCTGAATTGTTTCTTCTTCTCTTTCTGAAGAATAAAACCTTTCTTGAGTTCTTGAGTTCTCTTTTTCTGGGTCATAAGTTTCAATCACTCTTTTTTTTAGGGGAGTTGGAATCATTGGAATCTCTTCCTCCTCTTCGTAGCCTACTCCTTCATCCTCTTCTTGTCCAGTTATAGCATCCTTGATTGTACTTTGTGAAAATTGTTTTGCAAATGAAGTTGTTGGAAAGGAAGGTAATTGGGCAAGTTGTCTTGAATTTTTTGGAGGTTCTTCCAAACCCGGATATGCCGAAGAATTAAAATCTGAAAATGCGGGAAGCTCTGGTAATCTTGGTAATTCTTGCATCTTTGAGATACCTTGTTTCTCCTCTTCTTTCTTTTTTTTATTAAACAGTCCCATTTTCTATTATATATATTGTAATATATAGTTTAAAAATGTTTATTTTATTGAGGGTTTTTTCCACCTATTTTAATAAAATTGAAAATTATCTAAAACCGAAAGGTATTTATTTGCATTTATTTTTTATTTCCCATGTTAGACCAATTTTTAAAAGAAATAGTGATAATTACGGTAGGAAAACAGGTCGAGCCTATTGCAGAATTATTAAATAGCAAAAAACATATTAACGAATTTGTTATTGCTAAAAAGCTTGATTTAACAATAAATCAGACAAGAAATATTTTATACAAACTCTCTGATTTTGGAATTATTTCTTCAATAAGAAAAAAAGATAAGAAAAAAGGGTGGTATACTTATTATTGGAGATTCGAGATTATGAAGTGTTTACTTTTTTTGAAAGAATTATTGGTAAAAAAATTAGAAGAATTAGATAAAGAAATTTTAGAAAGACAGAAAAAGACTTTTTATGGGTGTGAATCTTGTGAATTAGAATATACTCAAGAAGAGGCAATGTTAAAAGATTTTACCTGTGATGAGTGTGGACAGATATTTACTACTAAGGATGATACTAAATATCTTAAAGAACTCGCAAAATCTAAGGAGAAAATCCAAGAGAGATTAGCACAAGTTGAAGTTGAGTTAAGTAAGGAATATGTTTTTGCAGAAAAGAGAAAAGATAAAGAAATTAAAAAGGAAATTAAAGAAAAGGAACAGAAACGTGCAGATGCTGCTGCTAAGCGTAAAGCTACTCGTGATAAAAAGATTAGTTCTGTTCCAAAAAAATCTTTAAAGAAAAAAGAAGTTAAATCTAAGAAGGTAAAGAAAAAGCTTGCTAAAGTTTCTTCTAAAAAGAGTTCTAAAAAGAAAGTTCTAAAAAAACATTCTAAAAAAAGATAATTAAAAAATGAATAATTTTTATGAATTTACTAATCGAAGAAAGAAAAGATTTTTTTTAGATTGGTCTGTAACTTGGCAGTTGATTTTTATTAATGTTTTACTTTTTATTTTGATTAAAATATTTGTTTGGACAAATATCTTTGCTATTGAATATGTTGCCTTAAACTCTTCACTTTTATTTGAAAAATATTATTTTTGGACTTTGTTGACGAGTATGTTTGCTCATCTAGAAATTTGGCATTTATTGGCAAATATGTTTTCTCTTTTCTTTATTGGTAAATTTGTTGAAAGATTAATTGGAAGAAAAAGATTTTTCTGGTTGTATATTCTCTCTGGATTATTTGCAGGAATATTCTATGCAGGACTCTCTTATTTTTTTGGTAGTGGAATAATTTTAGAAAGAATTTTTTCTAGTCCAGATACTTATGCTTTGGGGGCTTCTGGAGCAATTTTTTCTTTGTTAGGGTTACTTGCAGTTTTAACTCCTAAAAATAAAGTTTCCCTAATTGCAGGTCCTTTAATTGCAATTATTCTTTATGCAATTTTAACCGCAATTCTTCCGAGTTCGGGAATTTTTACAGTTTTAGGATTTTTAATTAATCTCTATATTATTCTTTCTTTATTTTTTATGTTTTCATTTAACCCTCGATTAATGAAACTTGCTTTACCAATTAATATGAATTTTTCAGTTATCCCTTTTGTGGCAATTGTGCCTTTGATTATCATCGGGATATTCGTTCCTCTTCCAATTGGAAATACTGCTCATCTGGGAGGGCTTATTCTAGGATTAATTTATGGTCTTATTTTAAAAAAGAGATTTCCTAAAAAAGTTAAATATATTAATTCAAGATTTAGTTAGATAATTATGAAGAGGAATTTTTTGAAGATAATGAAAGAAGATTATTCTAAATGTTTTAAATTTATAAAAATCTCTAAGAACTTTATCTATCTTGGAATTTTAATCTTTTTTGCATTTGTTCTGCTTGGACTTTTTGTTAATCTTCCGGTAGAAATTGCGAATCAAATTTTAGATTATTTTAGAGAGTTAGTAGAAAAAACTAAAGATTATGGGGCTGGAGAGATGATTTCTTTTATTTTCTTTAATAATTTGCAAGCTTCCTTTTTTGGGATGATTTTTGGAGTTTTTTTGGGAATATTCCCTTTGATTAATTTATTTGGAAATGGGTTTGTTTTAGGTTTTGCAGCTAAACTTTCTATTACACAAGAGGGAATTGGTTCACTTTGGAGAATTCTTCCTCATGGAATATTTGAACTTCCAGCTATTTTTATTGCATTAGGAATTGGAATGAAATTAGGAACTTTTGTTTCTGAGAAAAAAGGGAGAAGGTGGAAGATATTAAAAATAAATTTTAAAGAATCATTAAGAACTTTTATATTAGTAATTTTACCCTTATTAATAGTTGCTGCAATTATTGAGGGTTTATTAATTGTTTTGAGTTAAAATTCTTAATTCTTCAAATCCAGAATTCCAAGAATTATTAAAACTAATCCAACTAGGGCTACTAAAAGAGTAATTCCACCCTTAATTAGAGTTAGGGCTGCTTTTCCCCAGGATTCCAGGGGCATATTTGGAAATACTAGAAGTATAATTGCCACTAATATAATTAATCCGAATATTATTTTTAACCACTTGTTCATAAGCTTTATGAGCTTTTTGATTTTAAAAAGATTGTTGTGGTAAAGCTTAAATATTGACTTTTTGTGGGATTTATATGAAGAAAGAAGATAAAACTAATGTTGCAAGAAAAAACATACTTAGAAGGTCAGAGGAAGCTTCAGGATTAGACGTAAAAGGTTATGATTTTAATGAGGGAGTGAACTGGGAGAATTTAGTTGATAGTTTTAAAACAACTGGAATTCAAGCAAGTAATTTAAGTTATTCTATAGATATTATTAATGAAATGATTGATGAAAAAGTGTTTATCTATCTTGGTTATACTTCAAATATGGTTACTTCTGGAGTACGAGAGATAATTAGATATCTTGCTGAGCATAAAAAAGTAGGAGTTATGGTAACAACTGCTGGGGGCATTGAAGAAGATATAATTAAATGTTTAGGTAAATTTAAGGTTGGAGATTTTAGAGCAAAAGGGGCTGAACTTAGAGAGAAAGGAATTAATCGAGCAGGAAATATTTTTATTCCAAATTCAAGATATTGCGATTTTGAAGATTTTATTATTCCAATTTTAGAAGAATTTTATTTAGAACAAAAGAAAAATGGAGAGAGTGTTACTCCGAGCAAACTTATTTGGAAATTAGGAGAGAAAATTAATAATCCAGATTCAATATACTACTGGGCTTGGAAGAATAAAATTCCTGTCTTTTGTCCCGCTTTAACCGATGGAAGTTTGGGAGATATGATTTATTTTTTTAAATCAAGTCACCCTGATTTTAGAGTAGATATAGCAGAAGATATCTGGGAGATGAATAATTCTACTCTTGGGAAGGAAAAAACTGGAATTATTATTTTAGGTTCTGGAATTATAAAACATCATATATGCAATGCAAATATGTTTAGAAATGGGGCGGATTATGCTGTTTATATCAATAGTTCTCCGGAATTCGATGGTTCTGATTCTGGAGCTTTGCCTGAAGAGGCTGTTTCTTGGGGGAAGATTGCTGTTGATGCTAAAAGGGTTAAAGTTTATGGAGATGCATCAATTTTATTTCCCTTAATTGTGGCTAAAAGTTTTGCTAAGAAAAGATAAATGCTTAAAAATATTCTCAAAATATCTCACAAATATTTATATATACTTTATAGTATTAAACTTTCATATAGGGGTTGAAAATGGATGATTTAGTTGAGTTTGTTGATGAAGGGGTGTTAATGCCACTAAATAGTGGATTACCTTCTGAAGGCAATTTTGAAAAAGATTTTCTAGATGTATTAAGGATGGTGGCTCCTGGGACTTCTCTTAGAACTGCTCTTGATGATTTGCTTAGAGCAAGAATGGGAGCTTTGGTGGCTTTTGATAATGGAAATATGGAGCAATTAATTGAGGGAGGCTTTAGAATTAATGCCAAATTTAGTTCTCAAAAATTGGTAGAATTATGTAAAATGGATGGGGCAATTGTTCTCTCTAAAGATGGAAAGCAAATTCTATCCGCTAACGCTCTGCTTGTTCCAGATTCAAGTATTCATACTAAGGAAACAGGAACTAGACATAAAGCTGCAGAGAGAACGGCTAAGCAAGCCAAAACTTTAGTTGTTGCAGTTTCGGAAAGGAAGAACAAAATTTCTATTTATTATGGAGAGACACATCATCAACTTGAGATTAGTTCCGAAATTTTGCGTAGAGCAACTGAAACTTTACAAATTTTAGAAAAGCAAAAAGAAGTTTTAAATGAATTAGTGGATAATCTCAATATTTCTGAATTAAAAAGAAATGTTACAGTGAAAGATGTTTCAAGTGTTTTGCAACGTATAGAGATTATTAAGAGAATTGTTGGAGTTGTAGATAGATATCTTGTTGAATTGGGAAAAGAGGGGATTATTGTTAGTATGAGATTAAAAGAATTAATTGGAAATATTTATGAAGAAGAAGAGATGATTATTCGAGATTATTTTGGAGCAAATTCTTCTGCTTTAACTCTTTTAGAAAAGATGGACTTTGATTTTTTATTGGACCCCCTAAATATTCCAAGATTATTATTTGAAGAGCTGCACGATAAAAAAATATCTCCTACTGGTTGGAGAATCTTGCATAAAACAAATTTATTAGATAGATATGTGGATTCGCTAATAGGTAATTTTAAAAGTCTTGATAATATACTTGTTGCTAGGGATAAAGATCTTCTTGAAATATTAGATAATGAAGCAATGGTTGCTTTTTTTAGAGAAGAAATTTATAGTCTACGTGAGAAATTGAATTTAGGAAAAAGAATTTAAAATGCTTAAGGAACAAGAAATTAGGGAAATTAGAGAGATTCTTGAAACTTCTACCAACCCTCTTTTCTTTTTTGATAATGATCAGGACGGATTAGTTAGTTATTTGCTTTTCAAGAGATATTATGAAAGGGGAATAGGAATTGCAGTTAAGACCTCTCCAATGGAAGAAGAATATGCTCAAAGAATTAGTGAGTTTAATCCAGATTGTATTTTTATATTGGATCAACCAGAAGTTTCTGATGAATTTTTTTCTGAATTAGAAAAGTTTAATCTTCCTGTTGTTTGGATTGATCACCATGACATTAATTTCTCCAAAATTCCTAAGTTTATTAATTATTATAATCCAATTAAAGATAAAAAATTAAATGAGCCTACTTGTAGTTTAGTTTATTCTGTTGTTCAAAATAAAAAAGATGCTTGGTTGGCTGTTGCCGGGGCTGTTGCAGATAGGTTTTTTCCAGAATTTTATTTTGATTTTATTAAAGAATATCCGGACTTAGGAATTCAAAGTAAAGATGCATTCGAAATTTTTTATTCTTCAGAAATTGGAAAATTGTCTCAGATTTTAGGAGCTGGATTAAAAGATAGAACTAGCAATGTTGTTAAAATGATTAAATTTCTATCTAAAGTTAAATCTCCTTATGAAATTTTGGAAGATAATAAAGAAAATAGTATTTTCAAAGCAAGATTCAAGGAATTGGATGAGAAATTAAAAAAACTTTTAGATAAAGCTAAGAGAGAGATTAGTGAAGAAAAAGTTTTTTTATTTAGATATTCTGGAGAGACAAGTATGAGTGCAGATATTGCTAACAGGTTGACTTATTCTTATCCTAATAAAATAATTGTTGTTGCATATCTTAAGGGAAGTAGAGTTAATCTTTCTCTTAGAGGGCAAGGGGTTAGAAATTATGTTTTAAAATTATTGGAAGATTTTGATAACTCTAAGGGGGGAGGGCATGAAGATGCTGCTGGATGTCAAATAGATTTGGATAAATTGGAAGAATTTGTTTCTAAGCTAAGAGAAATCTCAAAATAGGAATACTTAAAAATATGAGATTCTATATAATGTTATGAGTAGTAAAACTATGTCCTGTAAGATGCATAATAAGTTCAGAGATTTAGTTATTACTCTAATTAAATATAAGTGATTTAATTCAGAGCTTTTACCAACCTGAATTAAGTCGATACTTCTAAAGATTTAACTAAGGTGAGTTAGAGTTTCTGAATTGCTATCAAAATGGCAAAAACGGAAATGAAAGAAATGGAAAAAAAGAAAGTTGAAAGAGAATTAAGTTTGTTATTAGCCAAAACTTTGCAATGGGAAGATGAGCTTAATGCTTTGGGTAATATTGAGAATTAAGGCTAATTTTAGAAAGTGGTGATTTATTTAGGCGGAAGCTTTGAATTTTGAATTGGGGGATTATTCTTTAATTTTTAAAACTTGTTTTTTTAATTGAGGTATATCTTGGGTTATTATCTTCCATACAACTTCTATATTAACTCCAAAATATTTATGAGCCATTATATCTCTTGTTCCTATTATATTCTTCCAAGGTATCTCTGGGTATTTTTTTGTGAAATCATTAGAAATGTTTTTAGCAGCTTCTCCAATAACCTCTATTTCTCTTATAATTGCACTTTTCTTTAATCTATTTCTAGATAATTCTTCTAAAATCAAATCTTTAGAAAATTCTTCTATTGCTTCAATGCTTTCTAGAATATATTTTATAAACACAAAATCCTCTTTTTCAGTCATATAATTCTTACCTCCTGATTTAATATTCTCTCTCTTATTAAGGGATTTATGCTCTTGTATGTAATTAAATCAACTTTTTTGTTTATTTTTTTTGATAAATTATCTTGTAATCCAAAAAAAGCAAATCCCAAAATATCTTGATGCGGCTCTATGATAATGTCTATGTCTGAATATTTTCTTTGTTCACCTCTAGCATAACTTCCAAAGATTCCTGCTTTTTTTATTTTGTTTTTTTTGAGAATTTTTATGATTTCCTTTTTTATATCTTCAAATTCTTTGTTTTTTCTTATTCTTTTTAATTCATATATTTTTTTATCCGATTCTATCTCTTTTTTTTCTTGTTCTAATTTTGAAAGGTTTACTCCAAGATAAATTCTTTTTTTTAAAACTTTATTTTTCTCCCTAATAGAAAGAACTCTATAGAAATATCTGTTTGCATTTCTTTGTTTAATTTCTGTATATACCATATAAAGTGTACGTCTACATTATTTATAAATGTTTTGTACGTCTACATTTAATAACTTTTAGAAAAGTACATAATTGTTTTTGCAGGTTTGCCACAATGAGGACACGTCCCTTCAACTTTTTCTTTTTCTAGAGGGATGCATCGTGTTGAAGCACCTATTTTTTCTTTAATGCTGATTTCACATTCGGTATTTTCGCACCAATTTACTTTTGCAATATTTCTTTCTTTTATTGCTTTTTCAAACTCTTTCCAACTCTTTACTAATTTTATTTTGGAATCTAAAAGACTTTTTGCTTTTTCAAACATTTCATTTTGTATTTGTTCTAATATCCTTGGAATTTCTTGTTTTAATTTATCTATTTTAATAACTATTTTTTCTCCATTATTTCTTTTTACTATAATTACTTGTTTTTTTTCTAAATCTCTTGGTCCTATTTCTATTCTTAAAGGAATTCCTTTTAGTTCCCAATTAGAATATTTCCAACCGGGGGAATATTCTTCTGAAGCATCTAAAATTGGATTAAATTTAGATAGAGTTTTGTAAATCTCTTTTGCTTTTTTTAGAACTGTTTCTTTTGAATCTTTAAATAATAATGGGATAATAACTATTTTCTCTTGCGCTACTTCTGGGGGTAAAACCAATCCTTTATCATCTGAATGTAGCATTACTGTTCCTCCAATTAATCTTGTTGAAATCCCCCAAGAATTTTGCCAAGGGAGGGTTTTCTTTTCATCTCTTCCTAAAAAGGAAATTCCAAATGCTTTTGCAAATCCTTGTCCTAGATTATGACTTGTTCCACATTGTAAGGCTTTGCCATCTGGCATGAAAGCTTCAATTGTATAAGTGTGCTTTGCTCCAGCAAATTTTTCTTTTTCTGATTTTTTTCCAATTAGCACTGGCATGGCTAATAACTCTTCAGTTAATTTTTGATAATATCTTATCACTTTTAGGGTATCTTCTTCACATTCTTTTTCTGTTTCATAAACGCAATGTCCTTCTTGCCATAAAAATTCTCTTGACCTTAAGAAAAGTTTTGTTGCATTTGTTTCCCATCTAATAATATTGCACCATTGATTTATTTTTAGAGGTAAATCCCTATAAGATCTAATCCATCTTGAATAAGAATCATACATAATTGTTTCGGAAGTAGGTCTAAGAGCTAACCTTTCTCCATCTTTAGTTAATTCTTTATCTATCCACGCAACTTCTGGAGAAAATCCTTCTGCATGTTCTGCTTCTTTTTTAAAAAAAGATTCAGGAATAAATATTGGGAAATAAGCATTTTTCACTTCTAACGGTTTGTTTATTTTTTCATTAAAATAATCTTGAATTGCCTGCCAGATTGCATATCCTCTTGGTCTAATTACCATTGTTCCTTTAACTTGAGAAAATTCCACTAATTCAGATTTTAGACAAACTTGTTCATACCAATCAGATATGTTCTCTTCTTTTCTTATTGTAATGCCTTGAGCTGACTTTTTTTCCATTATTTTAATAATTCAAGAGGGTTTATTAAATTAAGGTTTGATTTAAAAATAAATTACTTAAATCATTTACTCCTAGTTTGATATAATCTGATTCTAAAGCAAATCCCATTCCTTCTGTTTCAGCTATCTTAAAATTATTAATTCCAACAACCTTGCCTTGAGTATTAATTAAAGGACCTCCGGAATTTCCAGGATTTAATTCGGCATTTGTTTGAATATAAGTTTGTCCGCTTGTGCTTGGTCTGTGAATTGCTGAAACAATTCCATCTGTTACTGAAAATTGGAATCCTTGAGGATTTCCTATAGCGATAACTTTTTCTCCTACCTGAACGTTATTAGAGTTTCCTAATAAAAGAGGATTATAATTTCCAGAGATTCTTAATAGGGCTAAATCCATTTCCTTATTTGCTCCAATAAATTCTACTACTTTAATTTCATTATTTTCCGTTATTGCTTGAATTACTTTTGAAATCTCTCCTCGTGTATTTGTTATTACATGAGCATTAGTGATTAGATATCCATCGGGAGTTATTAAAAAACCTGTTCCTTGAGAGTCTAGGGTTCTTATTGTGACTACAGATTTTATTGAACTTTCAATTATTCCTGAAAAATCTTCTGCAGTTGAAGCTTTTAAAAGATTTATTTCTTGATTCACAGAGGATAATTGATTTTTTACATTTTGATTTGCATTAATCATTGAAATTGCTATCTCATTTATTTTATCTTGATTTTCTCTATCCAATTGAGTTATTTCTTGCATAACTTTATTATAATTGGCCTGTTGTTTTATGATTAAACTGTTAAGAAGAATTGTTGTAACTATCATGAAAATAAGCACGATTGTCCCAAATCCTCCTAGAATGATTTTATGATGCCTCTTCATAAAGGTTTTAAAACATTAAGTTATATAAATATAATCCTCATAGAAAAACTATGGGCCTATAGTTCAATGGATAGAATACCGGGTTTCGGCCCCGTTGATCTAGGTTCGAATCCTAGTAGGCTCATTGTAAAGATTCTCACCACGGTTTCCCTCAAGGGATGACCCAATAAATTGGGCCTCGAATCCTAGTAGGCTCATTGTAAAGATTTTTAATAGTTATATTCTTAGTTTTTTTATGGAAGAAGCTCAATTTGGAGACTACGTTGAAATTCATTTAGGTAAGACTATTTATGAGGGGATTTTACTTGAAAGTCCAGAGTCCGGAATAGTTCTTCTTAAATTAGACAATGGATATAATATTGGTTTTAATAAAAAAGATATTGTTAAGATAAAAATCATTGAAAAATTCAAGGAAAATAAAAAAAAGTTTGAGATAAAACAAGATAAAAATAAACCCAACGTGGCTTTAATTGCTACAGGTGGAACTATTGTGAATAGATATGATTCTAAAACTGGAGCAGTTCATCCATTGAGTACTCCTGAAGATTTATTTAAATTTTACCCTGAGATTTTAGATACAATAAATATTGCTAAAATAGAAATGCCTTTTATGAAAGCTTCTGAAGACATGGATGCTAAAGATTGGAAAGACATTGCTAAACTCTGTGAAAAATATCTTTTAGATGGAAATATTTCTGGGATTATAATCACTCATGGTACAGATACCTTACATTATACTTCTGCAGCACTTAGTTTTTTTATTAGAAATTTAAACAAACCAATTGTTTTAACCTATTCTCAGAGAAGCGGAGATAGAGCTTCAAGTGATGCAAATTTAAATTTACAGTGTGCTGCTCTTGCTGCTGTTTCAGACATAGCGGAAGTTATGCTAGTTGGTCACGGAACTAGTAATGATGATTTTTGTTATGCAATGCCTGGAACAAAAGTTAGAAAAATGCATAGTTCTCGTAGAGATGCGTTTAAAGTTATTAACTCAAAACCTTTTGCTAAAATTTTCCCTGATAAAATTGAAATTATCTCAAATTACACTCGAAGAAATGAAAAAGCAAAGCATTTTATTGACTCTAAATTTGAAGAAAAAATTGCTCTAATTAAGGTTTATCCTGGGCAAGACCCAGAAATTTTAGATTATTATTTGAAAAAAGGATATAAAGGAATTGTTCTTGAGGGTACTGGTCTTGGTCATGTTCCAACTAATGCAAGAAAGAGTTGGATTAAATCAATAAAAAATTTAATTGATAATAATGTTTTTGTTGTGATGACTTCTCAAACTTTGTATGGGAGAGTAAATTCTCATGTTTATACTAATCTTAGACTCTTGGATTCTACGGGAGTTATATGGGCTGAAGATATGCTTCCTGAAACAGCATTTGTTAAATTAGGTTGGGTATTAGGACATAAAGATTGGGCAAGAGATAAAGAGATTGTGAAAGAAAAAATGCTTGAGAATTTTGCTTGGGAAATTAGTGAGAGGTTAGGAGAAGAATAATCTTATTTTATCTTTTTTTCAATTCTATTTAATTGAGCTTTTATTTCTTCAATTTCTTTTTCTGCCTTTCTATTAACAGCATAATCATATTCTGCTCTCTGTCTATCTTTTTGATTTGCTCTATTTTGGCTCATTAAGATAATTGGAGCTTGAATTGCAGCAATGCAAGATAAAACTAAATTTAATAATATAAATGGATAGGGGTCCCAGATTTCTTTGAAAAGCATCCAACTAGTGTTTAATAAAATCCACGCAATTAGAATTATTAAAAAGAAAATTATAAATGTCCAACTTCCGACTCCAGCAGTTAAATCATCTGCAGCTTTTTGGCCAAATTTTACGGGAATTTCTAAAAGGGGATTGTTATTTTCTTTCCTCTTTTTTTCTTTTTTCATGCTTTCCTAAATGCATTTTTTATTATAAATGTTTGGAAAATTGAATAATTTAATAAATCCTTCTTTTCTGATTAACTTATGATAGATTATGATAAACTTGGATTTAGGGCAGGTCTTGAAATTCATCAACAATTGAATTCACATAAACTCTTTTGTAAATGCCCGAGTGTTTTAAGAAATGATGAACCAGACTTTGAAGTGAAAAGAAAACTTCATGCTGTTGCAGGTGAAAGTGGAGAGATTGATGTTGCTGCAAAATATCAAGCCTCCTTAAATAAAGAATTTATTTATCAGGGTTATGATACAACTTGTCTGGTTGAATTAGATGAAGAGCCTCCTCATGAAATTAATTCTGAAGCGCTTAAAATTGCCTTACAAATTGCTATGCTTCTAAACTGTAGGATTTTACCTATTTCTCAGATTATGAGAAAAACTGTTGTTAATGGTTCTAACACTTCTGGATTTCAGAGAAGTGTTATACTTGCTTGTGATGGATTTATTGAAACCAGTGAAGGTAAAGTTGGAATTGATTCAGTTTATCTTGAAGAAGATTCAGCAAGGCAAAATGGGACAAAAGAGGGAAAAGAGATTTATAGATTGGATAGACTTGGAATTCCTCTAATTGAAATTTCTACTAAACCTGATTTAAAAAATGCTAAGCATGTCAAGGAAGCTGCTCTAAAAATCGGAGATATTCTTAGAAGTTGTGAAGTTCGTAGGGGAATAGGAACAATTAGACAGGATTTGAATATTTCTATTAAAGGTTCAAATAGGGTTGAAATTAAGGGGTTTCAAGAACCTAAGATTATGGAAAAATGTGTTGAACTTGAGGTGCTTAGACAGAAAGCATTTTTAGATAGAGGAGAAAAAAATCCTTCTGAAGTTAGGGGATGTCTGGAAGATGGGAGCACAGAATTTTTAAGACCTATGCCTGGAGCAGATAGAATGTACCCTGAAACGGATTTAGAACTTCTTAGAATTTCAAAAGAACTTAGTGATGAAATTAGAGCAAATTTACCTCAATTAAAAAGTGAGATTGAGGAATATTTAAGAAGACATGGGTTGGAAGAAGAATTAATTAAGGTTTTATTTAAATCAAATAAATTTGATGATTTTAAGGGGTTATTTGAGGGTTATGGAAATGCTCGTCTTATTGGAAGATTGTTATTAGTTTATCCTAAAGATTTGGCAGCTAAATCAAAAAAGAGTTTAGAGGAAATAGAAAAAATTTTGGATATAGAATTAATTGGTTTTATACTTGATAAAGTGAATAAAGGTCAATTGCATGAGCAGGATATTAAGCATGTTTTAGAACTGGTCCTTGAAGGTAAAGATATTAAGGATGCTATTATCTTTGAGAAAAAAGAAGTTGGAGAGATTGAAGAAAAGATTTTAAAATTAATTAAAGAAAAACCTGGATTAAGTGTTAATGCTTATATGGGATTGGTTATGAAGGAATTTAAGGGGCAGATTTCTGGTAATGAAGCAACAGAGATTATTAAGAAGTTTGTAAAATAGAAATTATTAAAAACGATGATTTTCTCTTTCTTTTATGAATAGAACATATATCTCTGATTTAAAGTTAGGCAAGGATATTCTAATTAAAGGCTGGGTTTTTGAGATGCGAGATTTAGCTAAGTTTAAGTTTCTTCTAATTAGAGATGTTTCTGGAATTGTACAATGTATAATCAAAGATGAAAAATTGCAGAAAGTTTTTTCTGAGTTATCTTTAGAATCTGTTGTGGAAATTAAAGGGAAAGTTAAAGAGGCAAATGTTAAAGCAGATATAAGTAGAAAAGATGTTGAAATTGAGATTCTTGATTTAAAGATTATAAGTAAAGCTGAGAAATTGCCCATTCATGTTAATGAGAAGGCTGATGTTAAGACAGATTTTTCTAATAGACTAGATTGGAGATTTGTTGATTTTCATAAACCTAAGATTCAGGCAATTTTTAAAATTCAAAATGTAATTGAAAATTCTTTTAGAGAATACTTTTATGAGAAAAATTATATTGAAATGCAACCTCCATGTATAATTAGTGCAGCCTCTGAGGGTGGAACTGAATTATTCTCTGTTCAATATTTTGAAAAAAAAGCTTTTTTGGCTCAATCTCCTCAGTTGTATAAACAAATGTTAGCTTGTTCTATGGAGAAAATTTTCACTATTACTCCCGTTTGGAGAGCAGAGAAACATAATACTACTCGTCATATTAATGAGATTAGACAGATGGATATTGAATGTGCTTTTATGAATCAAATGGAAGTTATGAAAGAGCTCGAAGAAGTTGTCCAATTTATTGTGAAGAAAGTTTTAGAAAAATGTAAAGATGAATTAGAAATTCTTGGGGTTAAAAAATTAAAAATTCCTAAGGGAATTTATTTAGATTATGAAACTGCGATTAAAAAAGCAGGAGGAAAGGTTGGAGAGGACTTTACTCCAGAGCAAGAAAGAAAGCTTTGTGAAATGTATGAAGGAGATATTGTTTTTACACATTCTTGGCCAGCTTCAATAAAACCATTTTATATCATGCCTAAAGATGAAAAGAAAGATGCTAAACTAAGCGAAGGTTTTGATGCACTTTATGGGGGAATTGAAATTTCTTCTGGGGGGCAGAGAATTCATTTGCCAGAATTATTAATTGAAAAAATAAAAATGAAAGGATTAAATCCTAAGAACTTTGAAGGATACATTAATAGTTTTAGATATGGAGCTCCTCCGCATGCTGGATGGTCAATTGGATTAGAAAGATTAACTCAGATTATTTGTGGGTTGGATAATGTAAAGGAAGCAACTATGTTCCCAAGAGATAGAGATAGATTGACTCCCTAGTTACTTCATAGTCCTCGTTAATTCTTAACTGCGGATTTATTATAAATAATAAATAAAGCAAGCAACTATGTTCCCAAGAGATAGAGATAGATTGACTCCTTAGATAATTTTATAAATGCCTCCTTATTAGCTAAACGATGGAAACAATTTTGTGTTTAGAGATGAATAATAATTCTAATAGCAATAATTAAAAATCCATCTTTCTTTTAAATATAAGATGACAAAATTTATATCAATTCAAGATGCAATAAAACAGGGCAAGGGAAAGGTAGCTGTGCGTGGTTGGGTTTATAGAGAAAGAGGAAGCAACGCTATGAAATTTATTGTTTTGAGAGATTCTTCAAATATTATTCAATGTGTTTTAAAAAAAGAAAATTTTGAAAAACAATGGAAGGAAATTGATGGATTAAAAATTGAAAGTTCTCTTGAGCTTGAGGGAGAGATCAAAGAAGATAAGAGAGCTCCAACAGGATATGAAATTTCTGTTTCTAAAATAAACATTGTTCATGTTGCTGAAGATTATCCAATAAATAAAGATTTGAATGAAGAATTGCTTGGAGATAGAAGACATCTATGGTTAAGAAGTAGAAAGATGACTGCAAGTATGAAAATAAGGTCTACTGTTTTATTTGCGTTGCACGAAATTGCACATAAGTTAGGTTTTACTGAAATTCATGCTCCTTCAATGAGTGGAGCTGCAAGTGAAGGAGGTTCTGAAGTATTTGAAGTTAAATATTTTGATAAAAAAGCTTATATGACTCAATCTTGGCAATTTTATGCTGAGAATTTTATTAGTGCAGTAGAAAAAGCATATGCTATTGCTCCTTCTTTTAGAGCTGAAAAATCTAAAACTCCTTGGCATGTTACCGAATTTTGGCATTTTGAATTAGAAGGTGCTTGGATGAATTTAAAAGATGATATGGATGTTGCTGAAGAATGTATTGCTTATGTAATCAAAAAAGTTTTAGAAGAAAATAGGACAGAATTAGAAATTCTGGGAGCAGATATTAAAAAACTTGAGAACGTTAAAAAACCTTTTAAGAGAATAACTTATGAAGAAGCTATAGAAACTCTAATAAAAAATGGACATGAAATAAAGCAAGGAGATGATTTCAAGTCTGCAGAAGAAAGAGGATTAGCAAAGTATTATGGAGACGCTTTTGTTTTTGTTACTAATTATCCTCTTAGTTTATTAAAATTCTATCACGGAGAGGATCCTAAAAATCCTGGAACAGGAACTAATTTTAATTTATTAGCTCCTGGAGTTGGAGAAATGGTTGATGGTTCGCAAAGAGAACCTGATTTAAAGAAAATTATTACTCGACTTAAAAAAGCTAAAATGGACCTTGGTGCAAGTGATTGGTATCTGGATTCAAGAAGATACGGAAGTGTTCCTCATGCAGGATTTGGTTTGGGGGTAGAAAGATTTGCAGCATGGATTTGTGGATTTGATACAATCAAAGATTCTATTCCTTTTCCAAGAACTCCAACTAGATTTACTCCCTAAATTCAATTCTTAGATAAACTTAAATATATGTTCAACTTGAAAAAATCATAATGTTTGAAGAAGAAGGTTCTTGGAGATTTCTAGATAAGAAAGATGAAGAAGATTTTAACTG
>Ga0172367_10004012_pt1 | contig 18605 bp, 14 predicted proteins | sample Lak10m_FD_114542 | JGI IMG/M metagenome (GOLD analysis project Ga0172367, IMG submission 114542) | Freshwater microbial communities from Kabuno Bay, South-Kivu, Congo - kab_022012_10m | ecosystem: Environmental > Aquatic > Freshwater > Lake | place: Democratic Republic of the Congo: South-Kivu...
AATTGGTTCATAGTATTTATTTTCATTTATATAGAGAAGAGTTTCAACCATATTTCCTGGTAAAAAGCCATTTGCACCTGTTATTAAAATTGTTTTACCAGCAAATAAATGCCAATCTATAGAAGCAGAAGTAATTGCTGCCAGATCTTCCTCAACAACACGATTTCTCATAAGTTCTTATCTTCTTATTGGCTTCACAATTATTCGGGAACTTATCATGCTTCATTACCGGCGTCCGGTTATTTAAATAAATCCCATCTACTTAACACACAATAATCACAACACTCTAAGACAATGTTTAATTGTTGTAGATTAGAACAAATCGTTTCTCTTTATCGCTTCTTAGTAAACTACCTTAAACATCAACTATTTATTCTTTATTTCTATTAATAATAACCTGATCCATTTGGTGAAGCTGAAGCTTCTACTTTGGGACCTCGCCTTCATCCACCTGATCTATCAACATTGTCTCGGCCAATACTTTTCGGTCAAGATGTGGTGACATATCTTCAATTGGGCGATTTACCACAAGTTTCGGATTGACTTCAGTGTTCTGCTCAAGCTTTATCTCAATATATGCAGGCCCATCAAAGGCAAAAGCTTCAACAAGAACTCCTTCTGCCTTCTCAAAACTGCTGATCATAAATACAGGTAATCCATACGCCACTGCTATTTTCAAAAGATCCGGGCATCCATAACCAATAACAGTAGATTGACGGCGGCCACCAAAATACATATCCTGGAACTGACGAACCATGCCAAGACAATGATTATTAAAAACAATTACTTTTACCGGAAGTTGTTGCGAAACAATGACTTCAAGGTCTTGGATATTTATCTGAATGCCTCCATCTCCTGACAGTGAGATGATCCGCTGATCCGTCTTGGCTTTGGCCGCACCTAAAGCTGCAGGAAGGGAAAACCCCATAGCACCCAATCCACCGGAAATGATCATCCGCTGCGCTTTTTTCATGCGGAATGATTGAGCCGCCCACATCTGGTTCTGCCCGACGTCAAGACAAATGATATCGCCGACAGTACAATGTTCAGCAAGAAGCTCTATAAAACGGTTAGGATCAACGCCATCTATCTCCTTATAATCTAAATGTGTTGGGTGTTTATTACGATATTCGTTAATAACCTCATACCACAATGCAAGTTCACCCTTAATGACTCCCTTCAGCTCATGATTCAACGCAACCAGAAATTCCTTTACATCTGCGTTCAAAGCATGCTCAACAAACACTTTTGCGTTTAATTCATTCGGATCAATGTCAACCTGAATTTTTATAGCCGCACGCGCAAATGTGTCTGGTCGAGTACCAGTCTGGCGGCTGTCGAGACGTGCACCAAGAATCAGCAAAGTATCGCAATTGGCGAGGGTGATATTACTATAACGGTTGCCGTAAGAACCGATCATGCCAAAAAATGATGGATTGTCATGTGGCAGGACATCCAGCCCCATCAACGTTGATACCACAGGGATTTTTGTCTGCTCTACAAGTTTCTGCAACTCCTGCCCCCCCCCCGCAGTTCTTACTCCGCCACCAACCAAAATTAATGGTCGCTTACCATGTTTTATTAATGCCGCAACATTTTTTACGACTTCAAGATCCAGGACGGGAACATCGGTTCTTGCTTTCTCTTCAGCACTTCCCCAAAAACCTTGCAGTTCATCCGGATTAAGATCAGCTCGTTGCAAATTCATCGGTATATCGATAAGTACAGGGCCAGGACGACCGTTTTGTGCAAGCCAGACTGCTTTTTCAAGATGATAACGAATCGATTGCGGATCAATTATAAGCTCAGCATATTTTGTTATCGGTTTGACTATAGAAACGATATCTGTTTCCTGAAAACCAAGTTGCCGAATAGAACGATCAAACTTATACTCGTAGGTATTGACCTGACCGGTGATAAAGAGGCATGGAACTGAATCGAACCAGCAACTCCCGATGCCCGTAACCATGTTAAGCGCTCCCGGTCCGCTGGTTGCCATAGCAACTCCCAATCGACCATTGATACGAGCATAAGATTCCGCAGCAAAAGCGCCTGTCTGTTCATGGTGAACCGACACACACTCAATGTCAGAATGATTATGGATGGAATCAATCAAGTGGGTAATTGCACCACCAATCAACTCAAAAACATGAGTCACCCCCTGCCGGGAAATAAAATCGATGACATAATCAGAAAGCTTCATTCAGTCAACCCTTAGCTGCACGCACTTTTTATTGTCTCAATCATATAGCTCACCATTTCCTCTGTCATTCCCGGATAAACTCCAACCCAAAAAGTGCTGTTCATGATCTGGTCGGTTATTGCCAGATCACCAACCAACCGATAGCCATTCCCTTCGCGACGCATCTCGTCAAAACAAGGGTGCTTGATTAGGTTTCCAGCAAAAAGCATCCGTGTCTGTATCCCCTTTGACTCAAGTTTTTGGACGATCTGATCGCGGGTACAGCCTGCATTATTTTTTACGGTGAGTAAAAAACCAAACCAGGACGGCTCACTGTTTTCGGCCGCTTCTGGAAGAACAAAATACTTATCCAGTGAAGTAAGCCCTGAACGCAGAAAATTCCAGTTTTTTTTGCGGGCTTCGATAAATCCGTGTAGTTTTTGCAACTGAGCACAACCGACCGCTGCCTGCATGTCAGTCACCTTGAGATTGTAACCAAAATGCGAGTACACATATTTGTGATCATAGCCGAAAGGCAGTTCACCGAACTGCTGACCAAACCTGTTGAAACAGGTATTGTCTTTTCCAGAAGGACACCAGCAGTCACGCCCCCAATCCCGGAAGGATTCAACCAATCGTTTAAGAAATGAATCATTGGTATATACGGCCCCACCTTCCCCCATGGTCATGTGATGCGGAGGGTAAAAACTTGAAGTACCGATATGGCCGATAGTGCCGGTGTAATTCCATTTACCATTCATGTGGTAACGGGAGCCAAGTGCATCACAGTTATCCTCAATCAACCACAGGTTATATTTATCGCAGAATGCTTTTATGAATGAAAGATCAAACGGATTACCCAGGGTATGAGCCACCATTACAGCTTTTGTTGAAGCTGATACAGCCTTCTCAAGTTGAGAACAATCAATATTATAAGTCGGTAACGACACATCAACAAAAACCGGAACCGCACCATACTGAATTATGGGTGCAACTGTAGTAAGAAAGCCGGCTGCTACCGTAATTACTTCATCACCTTGCTTTATCTGACGGTCACCAAGCTTCGGTGAAGTTAACGCCATAAATGCAAGCAGGTTGGCCGATGAACCTGAGTTGGTGAGAGTACAATACTGGACGCCAAGAAACTCAGCAAACTTCTTTTCAAACTGCTCAGCATAACGACCCGTAGTCAGCCAGAATTCAAGCGAACTATCTACAAGGTTAACTAACTCATCTTCATCGAAAACTCTCCCAGCATAGGCTATCCGCGATTGACCCGCTACAAAGGCTTTTTGCTGAACCGGTTTATGAACAAGTTCATAGTAAGCCTTTGTTTTATCAAAAATCTCCTGTTTAAGAAGCTCGGCTTGTGTCATATTTCTTTGAACACTAATTTCGTGAAATCGCGGTTCATTATGGGAACTTATAATTCAAAAACCATCTCATCTCTGGTTGCGATCGTATTCGAAAAAATGATTTTTGCTTTTGCTTCGGCATGCTGTCTACTATCGATAGTCGGGTATCGGAAGGCATCGAAGTGAATGAGTGCGAGATGCCTCGCATTTGCTTCGAATGCAATTCGAGCGGCAGATTCCGGGTTCAAGTGTGGCCAGAACTCACTCTCTTCTCCTGATCTGAAGGCGCACTCTGTAATGAGCAGGTCTGCTTCTTTGGCCAGTTCGACTGCGTTGTCGCAATAACCCGTATCAGGGCAGTATGTGATTATCTTGTTTTCAATTATGAAACGGAAGCCGAATGTCGGTACTGAGTGATGCATTGCTAAAGTTTGCACTGAGAATGCGGGATATTCCAGCATACCGTCAAATTCAATGATGTTAACAGGGAAGGGAAGAGAAGCAAACGGCAACGAGTAGGGGGCTCTGAAAATAGACTGCAATGCAGCTTCAATTCCCGGTTGCCCATATATCTTCAGACCGTGCATAAACTCAAACTTGTTCAGCAGGTGCAATCCGATAATGTGATCGAGATGCGTATGACTGATAAAAAGAGAGGCCGGTTTATCTTTGTTGAGATATCTATCAGCCTTGAAAAGGCCATTACCGGCATCAAGCAAAATGTTATGTGCACCGGTTTCAATAAGGATTGAAATGGAATTTCCAGTCGGAGAGTCGTACCAGCCGTTAGTGCCGAGAAATACTATTTTCATTTCTTATTTCTTATCCCTTCATGTAGTCGTTGATCTGATAACAACATAGATCATACATATCACCCGAACGATATTGCTTGTACCATGAAACAGTCTCGGTAACAGCTTTTTCAATGGTCCATAGTGGCGACCATCCGAGCAGAGATTTTGCTTTGTTGATATCGAGCTTCAACAGATTTGCCTCGTGAAGAACGCCGGGTTTAGAGTGATCTTCCCAGTATCCAACTCCCCAAACATTAACAATTGTATCAACAAGCTCCGCTACTGAAAGAAAACTGGCATCCGTAGGCCCGAAATTCCATCCTTCAACATAATTCCCGGGATTTTCCGCCATTTTTTGAGCGAGCAAAAGATAACCTGACAGTGGTTCAAGTACATGCTGCCATGGGCGAATGGAATGAGGACTTCGAACAATAATAGGTTTGTCCTGCTCAAGATAACGAATGCTATCAGGAACAATCCGATCAGCCTGCCAATCACCGCCACCGAAAACGTTCCCGGATCGGGCCGAAGCTAAGCTTTTGCACTGCAACGATAACGATTTAGTATAGAAAAAAGATTTTCTGTAGGCTTCTGTTACCAGCTCGCTGCATGCCTTGCTTGAACTGTAGGGGTCATAGCCTCCAAGGCGATCGTTTTCACGGTATCCCCATACCCATTCCTTGTTTTCATAACATTTATCGGTAGTGACATTCACAATCACTCTGACTGACTCTACCTGTCGGCAACACTCTAATACGTTAACAGTGCCACCAACATTGATATCGTATGTAGATTTCGGATTATTGTACGACTCCCTGACCAGTGGCTGTGCTGCAAGATGAAAGACAATTTCAGGCTGAACTTCACAAAAACACTTTAGCAGTTGATCAAAGTTTCGTACATCCGCGATTCGGTGATTCATTTTTTTGTAAAGACCTGTCAGCACAAAATTGTCTTTTGGAGTAAGCGGCTCAAGTGCATAACCCGCAACTTCTGCACCCAGCATGGTGAGCCAGATAGTAAGCCAAGAACCTTTAAAACCGGTGTGACCGGTAACAAGTACCTTTTTACCTGCCCAAAACTGTTGGTTCATTTTGTTCAGTTGTTCCGTCACCATATTTTCCATGGGGCTTTATGGGCATCCCAGAGTTCTTCCAGATGCGTTTTATCTCGCAACGTGTCCATTGGCCTCCAAAATCCTCTATGTTCAAAAGCTTCGAGTTGACCTTCTGCTGCAATGTTCATTAATGGCATACCCTCCCAGGATGTGTTGTCGTTTTTTATATACTTAAGTGCTTCTGGTTGAAGAACAAAAAAACCACCGTTGACCCATGACCTATCCCCTGGTGGTTTTTCCTGAAAACCAAGTACAGCGCTTCCTTCCCGCATCAGGGCTCCATAACGACCTGGAGGCAATACAGCACAAACAGTAGCAAGCTTTCCGTGCTTTTTATGAAATGTAATTTCTGAAGTCACATCAATATCGGCAACACCATCACCATAAGTAAAGCAAAACGGTTCATAAGGATCAAGATATTTGCCTACCCGTTTAAGTCTGCCACCTGTAGCAGTTTCCTCCCCAGTATCAATGAGAGTAACCCGCCATGGTTCGGCGTTCTTGTGGTGCACTTCCATTTTGTTCTCAACCATATCAATGGTGACATCTGACATGTGTAGAAAATAATTCGCAAAATACTCTTTTATAAGATACCCTTTGTAACCAAGGCAAACGAGAAAATCATTTATACCATGCGCTGAATAAATTTTCATGATATGCCAAAGAATTGGCTTGCCCCCGATTTCGATCATGGGTTTTGGCTTAAGATGTGATTCCTCGGAAATTCGCGTTCCAAGTCCACCAGCAAGGATGACTGCTTTCATTTTATGCAATACGATTTTGTTGATTTTAACCAAGTGGTCCCGTTTTACGGGCTCACTTCCGTCAGGAAGGGGTCACGGTTAGTTCAGAAATAAATTCATAATCAGCCATCGTAATAGTAAAAGATGCAGTGCAATAGTTATATACGGCCAGTCATCCAATTATACACTATCGCGGTATATTCATAGATAATAATGCGGATACGATCGAGACTTGTACTCCACTGGGGAATTGGTGCAGGAGTATCCACCACAGCAGGGGTAAGAACAGTAATATCCGGGGCTTGTTTTCTCCATATCCAGAGCGCACGACGACCATGGTAGGGTGATGTCAAAAACAGAATAGAGTGAACTCCTTCCTGCCTTAACTGACGTGTTACCATCTGAACATTCTCACTTGTACTCCTCGGAAATCTGTCGAGAATATGAATGGCTGATTTTGCGACTCCTTTCTCTAACAGATAGAGTTTTATCACCTCAACTTCAGAAATATCCTGATTTCTGCCCGAAGAGAGGAATATCTGTGGTGCATAACCTTGCTTGTAAAAATGAACTGCATCGAGTGCTCGCCGCTGATAACTATCGTTACGATAAGATGTTTCACCGTTTCCACTAAAAACCACTATGGCATCTGATTGTCTCGGGGTGTGCCTTACAACTAATTGATCCCCGATGAACCATACAAACGGTGTTTTAAAAAAAACCAAATACACTGCAAATAGAATTACAATGACAGAAGTAATGCGAATTCTTGAACGGGTATAATATTTTGCCAAACTCTCCTTCCAGGAGACCTCCTGATTTTCTTTTATAGACAAATGCTTATCGATAACCGAAATAATACCATCAAACCGTTTTTCCCATGTATTCTCGCGTGCTACAGCGATACGTTTTTCTGACATTAACGGTGAACGGCACTCCTTGTTATCTATAACATTTTTGACTTTTGAAATGAAGTCCTCAGTGTTATGACCTATATATACCGACTCCGGATACTTTTCCAAAAACACTCGAACCTCGCGCATTTCCGTAGAGACAACAGGAATACCCATCGCAAGATATTCGTTAAGTTTGCACGAATAGACACTATCGGTAAACTCATTTATTACATAGGGAATAAGAGCTACATCAAAGCTGTTAATGTATGCTGGAATTTGATCATGTTGACGTTCACCGAGTAACACAATGTTTGGAATACTTTCAAGAACAGACAGATCGGTATACTTTGGGCCAACAAGTACAATAGTTGCTTCAGGTAGATTTTTCGCTAAATCGGTAATAATTGATTTATCAAATACATCACTTATTGCTCCAACATAGCCAATAATAGGACCTATAATTTTTCTGATATCTTCAGGACACTGAAGATTTTTACCGGATAACTCGAATTTGCCTATATCTACTCCGGCTGGAAAAGAATAAATAAAGTGAGCAAAAGGTTTTGCTCTCTCTGTGATAGCATCAGAAATCGAAAATACTATATCTGCTTTTGAAAATAATTTATCTTCCCATACCCTCAGGGGGGCAGTATCTGAAGAGGCTCCAGCCATATGATTAGCACAGTAATACACAGATAATGATGGATTTATTTCATCAATAAATCCTTGTGCAAGTGGAGTAGGCAGAAATGAGATAACAACAGGCTCTGAAAATCTTATTAAATGCATCCATCTTTTTACTGATAGTGATATTAATGTGACATTAAAATAATTCGCAATCTTTGAATATGGCAGAGGAATAAATATTGGAGAATAAACATATAAATGATCGTTAATCTGAATAAAACCATGCTCTGAATTCATACGGTTACGAATCCTGTCACGTATTCTGCCAATATCTTTAACTTTTGGTGTTCGAACTCCTGTGTTTTCTATAAACAAAACACGACTACCTGCAGCAACAAAAGACGAAGCCAATTGATGATGCATCTGCCAATGTGTAGACCAATCTACAGAAGAGATTATAATAATATTTTTATTTCTCATAGATTATTACACATTCACCTTATGCTGATAATATTTTTTTTAATGGGTCAGATATTCGCTTATAAATTCTTAAATAAGTATAGATAATGAATACAATCGGAGAAGACATAAAAGAGGAAAATAAATAATGAATTGCAAGGAAATATTTTTTTTTTAGTACTGAGTTCTTACAATCTCCAAGCAATATTCGCGACTGTACTTTCCTCCATAATTGATCTTTATATTTATGATTTACCTGTAAGGAATTTATATGATCTTTTAACAAAACGGAATAATTATAGCGTAACTTTTCATGGTCAGATGAAATGTTATTATTTTCAAGTAAATATTCGCCATGAATTTCATTTATAAAATGAAATTTCGCACTGTAAAAGGCACATCTCAGCCACATATCATAATCTTCAACAATGACATAATCAGATGATTGATTGAACCTTAACTTATTCCGATTTAGGTAATCTCGGCGAACAGTTGTCGCTGAAGTTGACAATCGGTTTCCCCAGATCAGCATAACTCTATAAAAATCTTTTTTAAATGGGCCATATCTAAGAGGAGATTTTCTTTTTTTTCTTTTATCAGAAAGCATCATGTTATGACAAAACAGATCGGAGTCTGGATTTCTTATAATCTCTTCAGCAACACTTTCCAGTTTGTCGGGATACCATAGATCATCAGCATCCAAAAAGCAAATCCAATCTGCACGCGATGAATCGATACCGCGATTTCGTGGAGTGGCAGGACCTCCTGAATTTTCAGCCCAATTGTAAAATATTCTTTGATCTTGAAACGACTCGACTATATCTTGCGTATCATCTGTTGAGCCGTCATCCATTACAAGTATTTCGTAATTCAAAAAAGATTGAGCCAGAACTGACTCAATCGCCCGCTTTAACTCCAGAGATCTGTTAAAAGTCGGAATAACAATTGAAAAAAAAGGCTTCATGCATTAATCGTATCTTATTTTCCGTAAGTTTAGATCTCTATTCCCTTCTTCAGAAGCAAGTCAAAATAAGGTATTGTTTTCAGCAGCCCCTCTTTCAGTACTGTTTTTGGTTTCCATCCAAGTGATGACGTTGTATTTGTCAAATCCGGTTGTCTCTGCCTTGGATCATCTTGCGGCAAGGTCATAAAAATCAGCTTCGATGAAGAGCCTGTCAGATCAATGACCATCTCAGCAAGTTCGCTAATGGTAAATTCACTCGCATTACCAAGGTTTAATGGACCGGTCAATGAATCAGGAGCCTGCATAAACATAATGATGACATCAATCAGGTCGTCAACATAGCAAAATGATCGAGTTTGGTTACCCTCGCCAAAAATCGTTATTGGTCTGTTGAGTAAAGCTTGTACAATAAAATTAGAAACCACACGCCCATCATTAGGATGCATTCGGGGGCCGTATGTATTAAAAATACGTCCAACTTTAATAGAGAGATTATATTGCCTCCAATAGTCGAAAAAGAGTGTCTCCGCACATCTTTTTCCCTCATCATAGCAGGAGCGAATTCCGATCGGATTAACATTGCCCCAATACTCTTCAGTTTGAGGATGAATTTCAGGATCTCCATATACTTCTGACGTTGAGGCCTGAAATATCCGTGCGCTTAGCCGTTTTGCCAGACCAAGCATATTAATGGCACCATGCACCGATGTCTTTGTCGTCTGTACAGGATCGTGCTGATAGTGTATTGGAGAAGCAGGGCAGGCAAGATTGTAGATTTCATCTACTTCAACATACAATGGGAATGTCACGTCGTGACGAATTAACTCAAAATTTGGATGAAGAAGAAGATGTGCAATGTTATCCTTGGAACCAGTAAAGAAATTATCTGCACAAAGTACATCATTGCCGTCAGCAACAAGTCTATCACACAAATGTGAGCCTAAAAATCCTGCGCCGCCGGTAACTAATGTGCTTTTTCGGAACTTTTTCATTTATATTGACACAGTAAATATATTTACTAAGACTATATATTATTCTTTTTTTTCGGTTACTCTAACATCCATGGTAAAGAAATAATTTCGGTTATATATTTTGCTTCTATGTGCGTCATATTATTTTATGTATTCATTTTTACATTTTCTACAAAATCAAATACTGTTACTGCTCCGTTGCTATGAATATGATGTGTCCCTTTTATGTTTTTAAAAAAATTTGGTTTTATTGTAACGTATGACTCTTCTATATATTGATTTTCTGTCAATTGTACAATTTTATTTATGGTTGTTGACTTACCATACATATTAAATCCTTGCTGCTGCGAAACTCTATAAACATCTTTTTCATCGAATAGAATACCGCCCATTCTCCCTTTCATTGAATCTACGAATATTGGGTTATTCTTATGTGGAGTCCAATAATCAGAAAAAGGATTATCTGCATAATAAATAAGAAGGTCACTACAATAATCTCCAGAATCACCTGAATCTGTACTGGTAAATAACCACCACCTTCCATTATATTGAAATATTGTAGAATCAACGGCTGATATATCAGAGAAGATTACTTTTTTTAATCCCCATTTTAGAGGGAAATCAATGCATTCATAAATCCTGATATCTTTATTGTTTGCAGATTCAGGGCACATATACAATTTTGATTGATATTCAAATACATAAGGATAGGATATATGAAATGGCTCTTCAATTGCCGTGCCCAATCTTTCAGCTTTATTTACAGATAGTTTATAAACACATATTGATGCTTTTAAAGTCTCATAGCAGTAATCCTCAACAAAACAGTAATCTTCTTTATTGCGGCGAACAACAAATGGATCAGCAAGATAATGATTGGGTGGATTTTTAATTTTTGTACTATTCCACATCACGATACTCTTCCAATTATTATACTTAAAAGCCACACCCCATCTGTATTTTCTTTTAATAAAATATTTATTTATAGCTCTTGTAAATAATGCAAGGCATGATTTTATTACATATTCAATCTGAACAGCAATACCAGGAATTTTATATAATTCATTAAAGTATGGAGTTGACGGCAATAGCTGATATAATTGATTTTTTAAAGCAATATTAGCCAATATCATTTTAAAATAAAAGTTTGATTTATTATATAACGCCAATTGATTTAGTATGTAGAATTGTCTTGTCCAAATATTTCCTCGAAATAATGCATTACCTCCATCGAGCTCATCCGTGAGTTGTTGAATAGTAAATCCTGTACTATCCTGCTTGAGATATACCTCCCAGAATCCCGCAGGCCCTCCTCTATTAATTGTATTATCTCCATGATGGAAAGATATTATACCAAGTCTGGAAGAGTTTAAAATATCTCCCCTTAATATCCCCGAACCGCATCTTATTAAAATATCAAAATCAAAACTTTGAATTTTTTTTATATCTTCATCTCTATAACGATAAACGTGACCTGATTTTGAGATCATTGGATCGACATATATAGCATCTTTTATGATGCAAAACAGATCATATTTCTTAAAATCATTTCTATATACTTCTATATTTTTAAGTATAAGCGACTCAACTTTTGTTATTAAATAAAACAAACATATTTTTATTGCAACATAATTTCCGTTTTTTTTAAATATATTATAGAGTTTTTTTATTTTTAGTCGCTCATTTTTTATTTGCTGAACTATTAAATGGGTTATCTGTATGTTTTTTTGCGTTTGACACCACTCTGCAAGCTCATAAACATATTTTGTAGTTTCATTCGAATCTACTATAACTGCTATCTTTAACATTATTTCACTTATCTAAATATACCTTATAAATTTATTTACATACATCATAACTTCTATATAAGAATATAATAGACTACAAATCCGCTTTATATTTATATATTTCATTGTCTTATTATATTTCATTAGTACATTATAAATCAAAGGCTTTTACTAATTCCTTTTGATTTGGCCGTGTAAAAAGCTCATTCCTAATCATCATAACGGCAGCTCTTTTTTTATTTATTTGTTCTATATTCTCATCAAGAAGCATATTCTTTGCCTGTTCAGCTTCATTTGCATCATGAGCTGATAACCAAAGTACGCCTTTTCCTATACTTTCAGGCAGATAGCTATAATTAATTGCGTTTTTAACATAAATCGATATTACTGGTACGCCGACCGCAATAGCCTCAAGCAATGAGCCGGTAGATGCACCAATAACATAATCAACCTCATCAAATAAATTATATATGTTTTTGCTTGATATAGTCGCATTATGTGGCAATAATGATTTTGCAGTATTTTCGCTAGTCGTTGGATGGAATTTAAATATAAGATTATCTATTTCTTCAATTTGAAATGCTATTCTAATTATCTCATTTATTTGATCAGTATAATAGGGAAGAAGAACGAGTGCTTTATTCTTTTTAATTTTATTTTTTAAACACTCTTCAATATTCCATATTTGATGATATCGTAAAGAAGGCCCGATTCGTTGACACTGCTTAATGTTATTATTTATATAATATTTACCATTTACTACACAAATATTAGGCCTTAAATTCTCTGGATCATTACAATCGACATGTACATTAAGTAGTTCAGGTGGCCAAACAAATAGTTGCGCTCCATAGATTTTAATATCTTTTTGAACAGTTCGTAAGCCAAGATTAAAACATTTATCTAAAGATTGATTTTCAAACCACTGTAAACAACGTGATTCATTTGACAACAGCGCGGATAGTCTTGATGCGGCAAGGTATCGTACAGCCCCACCAATTGTATCGTATTGTAAATTTTTTATTAAAGCATATTTAACAAACAACTCCTCCCGCGTATTATTTAAACACCTTATCAAGTCCAATATACGCAAGGGATATATAACAATATGGACAAGTAAAATAATATAATCTTTAAATCGAAGTAACTGGAACTCAGTCAATATTTTTTCTTCTCGATATTTAATTGTTTTAAATATTTTACAGAATTTTAATGGATTTTTACTCCCATAAAATCGAGGAATAACTATGCTATCCCAACCTGATTTTCGCAATAATTTTACAATCCCAGTAAAATATTTTTGCTGTGATTCATTACCTAACAAAACATCATCGATGTTATAATATGAATCAATAATAAATATTTTTTTATCTTCTACATACGTTTCATTTCCGACAAATATAAAAACAATTTTTGCGCAAATAAATAATATATAATCTCTTATCGATTTTATATAGCAGTACATTACCTGTCGCATAACAAATAATGTATTTGGATTTTTCAAGGTTTTCCCTATTGTATAATCATATATTAATCCTTGAATACCCATTTTTGATAAGGCAGAACAGGCAACCATGTGCCATGAATGATACGCTTTTTTACATACATGGCTAAACGCATCATAAATCGCTTGATGTTCTGTTAATGGCTGCATTAATATCAGGACAGAGAATTATAGTTCATATTTTCCAAGCTATTGATTGATAATATTTTAAATATAAACACTCATTGAACATATTGTAAATATCTTAACTCTTTCATTAATTGAAATATTTTAAATAAAACTCTTCTTTTAATTCATCAAATATTTCGTTTCCATATTTATCAAATTTTTCTGCCCTATTTATTTTTTCATACATGTTTTTTGGCATGGTCGCATAAAGAGGAAATGTCCTTTGTAATCCTTTCAGTTCTTCATATGATATTGAATCCATTTTTAACGGGACAGCATCTAAGAGTTGATGGACTTTATCTTCTTTTTTTATGTATCCTTTTTCTATGCAATCTCTATAAAGGGCTGTCCCTTTATATGGAGTAAAGAGATAGACATTCATAGTTGTTGGATTTATTTCTCTATTTATTTCAATAGTGTCAAATATTAAATCTCTTGTCTCTTCAGGAAATCCAATAATATTATTTACAGTATATTTTATTTCATATTTTTCAACTATCTTAAATGCCTCTAGCATTTGCTTGTTAGAATAATGTCTATTCAAAACTTTTGTCCTGAATTTTTCATTGCCATGCTCAATCCCAAATTGCATATTCTGGCAATTCATTATCTTTAAAAGCTTTATCTTCTCTTCTGTTACAGTCTCAGGCCTGGATTGACACCAAAAAGGCAATCCTATATCTTTATATCTTATAGAAAATTCTTTCAGTTCCTTAACTGGCTTTGCAAGAAATGATTCTGCATTAAAATTTATATAATCTGGATTATATTTTTCAACTAAATATTTTAATTCATCAATAACACGGTCAATGCTTTTTCTTCGATAGTATGTTCCACACCCATTTTCCTTGAACAGCTTTCTCATATGAGGTGCTTCGCAATATGTACAGTCATAGGGGCATCCTCTGTCTATTTCTACATGAATCATCGTATATATCTTCCCTTGCATAGGCCGATATAATCTTTTTTTATCAAATATATCATAGTCAATATATGGAAGCTTATTTATATCAATAAGCATTCTCATCGGGTTTTTTTTAATTTCTCCATTTATCTTTATCCATATATTACATATTGAACTATAATCATCGGATATCTCCATTTTTTCGCAAAGCTCAACAATAGCTTCTTCACCTTCTCCAATACACACCATGTCTATATTTTCATTACTTATTACTTCCATTGGTGAAAATGTAACATATACACCGCCTGCGAGAACTGGAATATCATATTCTTTAATTGAATCAAGAAGAGACATACCTAAATCGTTTGTATCTTCGACAAGTGTAATTGCTATTAAGTCTGGTTTATATTCAGCTACCATCAAATTTAAATCACTATACATATTTGTTTTCTTATATGAAACCTCCTTATCCTTATAACTAAATGGCTTTAATTGAAGTAAATCAACTTTTTTTTGTTCAAAACTTGCTTCTTCCCATTTGTAGTATGTCGTATCAAATAATTTTACATCAAATCCTTTTTGCTTGAGGCATGGCGCCAATAACGACAAATGTATAGGGACCAAGGTAGCCATCTCTGTATTTGGATATATAAACAACACTTTAAACATTATTTTCCGTATAACGTGATTTTTAAAATAATTAATAACAACAATTTATTTTTTTAACAGCTTTACTATTTGAAAGAATTAATGAGTTGTTATTTTTTTGTCTTATTATGAAAATAATCCCCGATAACTTCAACAAATGGAACCATTGATTCAATAGGACCAAGCGTTAACCTTAAATATGTTTCATATCCATACACACCAGGCCCGCCATGTGCTAAAATGTTATGGCGCAGTAATATATCCTCTATTTCATTTCGATTTCTTCGTAAATCTATATGAAGAAAATTTGCATTGCACTCTATATAGTTTATCCCAAGCCTCTCCATGGACTCTTTTACATATTCACGGCCAGACTCTGTCTCTCTTATGTAAGCATCCACAATTTCCGGATTTTCAAGCATCGTCATAGCTGCCAATACGCCAAAGGCATTAACCTCATACATAGGCTTAAGCCTATACAATTGTTGTGCCATTTTAGTCTGTGCAATTAAATATCCAACTCGGCATCCGGCTAAACCAAATGATTTTGAGAATGTTCTTGCTATAACAAGATTATCATATTCTTTAAGCAGAGGTAATGCAGTATATTTACAAAATCCATAATAAGCCTCGTCAACAAGCACTATTGATCCACTTTGCTGAGCTTTATTAATTATTATCCTGAGATCTTTTTCGGAAATCAATGTTCCTGTAGGACTATTGGGATTTGCAAGTACTATAAGTGCAGTTGCAGAGCTTATTGAGTCTAATAGACATTCTTGCTGTAAACTCAAATCAACGTTATAACCAATCTTTTTCTGTTGCACTCCATATAACTGAGCATAAATATCTACCATTGCAAATGTTGGTGCTAAGGTAATAATTTCACTACCACGCTCAACAAGTAATTCAAAGCAGTATTTAATCCCTGCATCAGAACCGGCTGTAACAACAATTTGCTCCCTGTTTACATCAAGATATTTCGCAAGTTGATCGTAAAGTTGTTCTGTTTCAGGGTAGGCAGTAAGATGCTCATGCCTCAGGTTCGTTAATATTTTCTCAAAAATTAGTGCACTGAACTTTGTTGTCCTCTCATTTTTGTCAAGACGCAAAGCATTAAGTCTGCTAATATTTGTCCCTCGAATGCGATTGACCTTTTCAATCCAGGATTTGTTATTCATTCTGGCATTTCTTTGATTAACTGCTCTACTTTTCTTAAATCCAACAGTGTATCAACTGCCTGAGTATTGTGCCTGGTAGGAGCCATCCTGACTTTCATGCCATGTTCAAGAATGCGCAGCATATCAATTGATTCAGCAACTTCAAGAGGTGTAGGAGGCAAATTTGTATATTCCAGCAAGTAATTGCGTCTGAATGGGATTATGCAGACTTGCTTACCCATAGGAACTTGGCCAATTTTGCAACATGTCGGAATCGGTTCGCGAGAAAAATACATAGCATTTTGCTTTAGATCACATACCACCTTGATGCAGTTACGATCTACAAACTCGTCAGTATCTCTTATCTGACCGAGCAAGTTTACAACTTGAACATCCGGGTCATCAAACAGTGGTTGAACTGCTTCAGCAATCATATCCGGGTGAGTCATCGGCTCATCACCCTGAACCATTACCACAATGTCATATTTCGTATTATTTGTTTCTTCCAGCTTGAGCAATGCTTCAGCACAACGATCAGACGCACGCTCATGCTGTTCACCAGTCATAACTGCAACTCCCCCTATAGAAATTATATAGTCGTATATTTCCTTATCGCAGGTGGCCACCGCTACAAGATCAACCAAAGGTGAACGTACCACCCGTTCATATACGTATCCAATCATTGGCTTGCCATGTATGGGCGCCAATGGCTTACCCGGAAAACGACTACTGCCCATGCGGGCAGGAATGAGTACAAGAATTTTCATTAATGATTATTATTTTTTTTCTAACCTACTCCAAGCCTGGACATGTAAAACACCCATCAATGTTCCTTTGACATCGCAAACTTTACAGGGTACTATCTCACGATTTCCATTTGCAAGCATGTTTCGTGCCTGTAAAAACACATCTCCTAACCAAATATCACGAAATGAATCAGTCTGTAGGTTACCCACTACATGCTTCTTTCCCCAGTCATGAGGACAGAGCAGCACATCCCCTGTATAATCCATGAAGAAGGTATAATGAGGATAATGACAAGGTAGGGGCAAGGCTTCTGCTGGAACAGGAATGGGGTATGCCGCCCCAGTCATCATGCCTGCACGATTATTGATAGTTATACCAAAGTTCTCCGATTCTGGCAGGTAACGATGTCGAATCACAAATTGATCTTCTCTCAAGCCGGCATCAAGACACATTCTTTCAAAACGATCAGCCTCTTCACGACTGTCATATACACTGACAAGAATAGTGGAAAGACCAGCATGAAAGAGTTTGTGAAGCTTATGAATATTAAGAACATCACCATTTGTCACCATTTCAATTTTGGCTTTTGGCAGATACTCGTGAATGGTCTTAATGTGAGTGGAAATCTGCTTGTCAAGCAAAGGTTCCACAAACCCGGAAAATAAAAAAATCCCGGAATAAGAGTACGCGGCGAGTTCAAGTACAAGCTTCTTTATCAGCTCAGAGCTTATAAACTCTTTTTTATCCTGATAAGTCGGGTCACTTCGTGGACAAAAAACACATTTTCGATTACAGGTTCCTGACTCGCTTATCTCAACCACTGAAGGAAGAGGCCAACCATCAACAAGCTTCAAAGCATAATCAACTATTTCAGATTTTCTGACGATAGCAGGGTCCAAAAAAAAATCATCATTCATGCTTGATGTATCCTGGTTAATTTTGCAGAATTTTGGAGAAACACTGCATCAAGCGAATAAGCAATAAACCGATATCCCTCAGCAATGCGTAGCTCTAATGCCATAATGTCTGGCATAACAACATGGATACCACAAGAGATAGAATGCTGACTGCAAAGTGTACGAATCCGATCCATCACTGATATGAATTGTGGAGACTCAAACTTTGCTGTAATGCCCATCGACGCGGATAGATCATATGGCCCTATCAGAATAGCATCCAACCCCTCAACTAAAAGTATCTTTTCGAGTTGCTCGACCGCACGGATATGCTCAATCATGGCAACCAACAGGGGTGACTGTGCTTCATCACAATAAGTATCAAAATGCTTACCGAACAAATTGGCTCGTGAAAAGCCGACACCACGAGTACCTGCGGGGGGCCAAAAACATGCGTTACGCACCAGACTCAACTGGGCTGCACTTTCTACCATAGGAACAATAACGCCACCAGCTCCGGCATCAAGCGCCTGCTTGCAATCCTTGATACTCCCTTCTGCAAGTCTTGCAAGAGGCAATGTCCCTCCTAATTCCAATGCGCGAAAAAGGTCAGGCAACTGATGTAGAGCAATCGCACCATGCTCCATATCCACAGCTACCCAGTCATAGCCAGACTGGCCCAT
>Ga0172367_10004013_pt1 | contig 18605 bp, 19 predicted proteins | sample Lak10m_FD_114542 | JGI IMG/M metagenome (GOLD analysis project Ga0172367, IMG submission 114542) | Freshwater microbial communities from Kabuno Bay, South-Kivu, Congo - kab_022012_10m | ecosystem: Environmental > Aquatic > Freshwater > Lake | place: Democratic Republic of the Congo: South-Kivu...
ATTGCCGCAGGGGCAGGAAGCGGTGGCGTCCGTTGGGCAAGTGATCGTGAGCGGTGATTCAATTGCAACGCCATTTGGCCGTTTGGCCGTCATTAACTATGGTCGCGTTGATGAGTACGCCACGGAAGACTCAATAGTATTTCTATTTTCTCGTATAGATACATCATATAAATTGCCGAAAAATAGGGTGAGCGTTTTGATGTATCCAATGCGTCAATTATACAAATTGCCGCCGTTATAGGGGGGACAATGGTCACAATAGACGATTATGTTCAGCCGACTGACGACTGGCGATTTGGGCCTGATTTCTTTAACAGGGTGGCGCGTGGAGTGACGGTGCAAGCCGTAGACTCTGTAACCGTTGAGGACAGTGCCGGTCTGGACGTGACATCCACGATTTTGGTTGGTGGTTCTGAGCAAGTTGACGCCAACCCGACTTCCTGTTCGGCGCGTTTCCATGGTTTTGTCGATGGTGAAACGTATATTGCCACGTTCGTCGCCACATTGTCAACGGGTGAAAAGCGGACGGGCAAGATTAAAATGCCATGCAGGGCATAGGGGGCGGCAACATGAAAACCATTCACACACAACAGAGTAAGCCTACTTGCGAACACAATGTTACTGCGTCAACTTTTGTACCAACCCCGGATACAGGGGAATACGACATTCCCGAACAGTTGCAAATTATGGGGCATAAATACACGATTTACAAAAGCAACACCCTGAATGTGACGGACAACACGTCAGCAATGGTCAATACGTCACTCCACCATATCATCATTGACAATAATTTTTCTGAATCATGCCAGCGTGAAGCGCTACTGCATGAAATTATTGAGGCCATGAACTATCACATGGAATTGGAACTGGAACATCACAAGATTACGGCGCTGAGTGAAGGGCTTTTTGCTGTACTTCATAATAATGGATTGACGTTCTGCAAGGAATAGCACCATAAACCCGCCCTTGAGGGGCGTAAAGGAGATTTACCAAATGACGGACGCCGAAAAGAAAGAGTTTGAGGCCCTGAAGGCCAAGACCGACCGCACCAAAGAGGAACAGGCGAAACTGGACGCGCTTACTGCCAAGGCTGATGCCGATGACGGGGAAAAGACCTACGGGGAACCGTATGTTAAGTCTTTGCGTCAGGAAGCCGCGAAGTACCGGACCAAGACCCGCGAAATGGAGGAACGACTCGCCAAATTTGACGGGATTGACCCGGAGCAGATTCAGGCCCTTTTGAAGAAGGCCGAGGAAGACGAGAAGAAGGGGCTGGAAGAGAAGGGCGATTTCGCCAAACTGCGCGAGCAGTTGATTGAAGCCCACAAGACCGAACTGTCCAAGAAGGACGCCGCCGCCGCTGAACTGACGGCGAAGATTGCATCGTTGGAAGGCGAATTGAACCGAACGATTCTTGGCTACGAAGTGGCAACTGCCGCCGCTGTCGCCAAGGCCATCAACCCCCGGTTGGTAGAGATGGTCGCCTTGAACAACATGAAGGTGGAAACGACCGATGACGGTCGGCGCGTTGTGCGCGTGCTTGACAAGGATGGCCAGCCACGAGTTGACCTCAAGACAGGCGCGCCCTTGTCAACGTCGCAGTTCATTGAGGAAATGAAGCAGATTGAAGAATACGCGCATTTATTTGCGGGGGCGAAGGCCGGGGCTGGCTCCACTTCGACCCACAATTTCCAAGGGAATCGGATTGTCAATCCTTGGAAGAAGGAAAGCCACAACTTGACGGTACAGGCGCAGATTCTTCGCTCAGACCCGAATCTTGCGGCGCGTCTTAAGGAAGAAGCAGGTGTCAAATGATACTAACCCTCAACACTAAGCGCTTAATATAATAGCGCGAATCTAAAAGGAGATTCAAAATGGCGGCTTTGGGAACCAAGATTGCGGATATTCTTTACGGGGAGGTTTTTCTTCCCTATACCATTCAGCGCACGACTGAGAAGTCTGCGTTTGTTCAGAGCGGGATTATCGTTCCTGACCCCCAGATGGATGCGCTGGCGTCCGCTGGTGGAAAGTACATCGACCTTCCGTTCTTCAACGACCTGACCGGGGCTGACGAGGTTCTGTCGGACAACGCCCTTGGCGTCGGGAAAATCGGTGCGGTTCAGGATATGGCGCGGCTCCATATGCGCGGCAAGGCGTGGGGCGTCACCGATATGGCCAAGGCGATTTCGGGCGACGACCCGATGAAGGCGATTGCCGAACTGGTTTCCGATTACTGGGTTCGGCGTGAGCAGGATCTTCTGTTCTCCTCGCTGACCGGCGTGTTTCTTTCCAATGCGGCGACGAACGCTGGAGCGGTTGCGGGCTCGACCGACTCAGAGGGCCATAGCAACGTGGCGGGCGACCTGATTTCCGACGTTTCCGTGACGGATGCGGCAACGGCCACGGCGGCCAACCTGATTGGACCGGATGCGGTCATTGACGCGACGGCGAAGTTGGGCGATTGCGCGGACAAACTGGTGGCGATTGCTATGCACTCGGTTCCGTTTGCGCGGTTGAAGAAGTTGAATCTTATCGACAACGTGCCTGATGCCACGAACAACATTAACATTCCGTACTACCTCGGACTGAGGGTCATCGTGGACGATGGCATCACGCCGACCGCCTGCACCAACGGCTTCAAGTACACCACCTATCTGTTTGGTGGGGGAGCGATTGCCCGTGGCAATGGGAACGCTCCTGTGGGCGTGGAAACCGACCGGGATTCTCTGGTCGGTGAGGACTACCTGATTCATCGTCGGCACTTCGTTCTCCATCCCCGTGGCATCAAGTGGCTTGAGGGGTCGTTCACCCCGAGCAACGGGTCGTTCTCTCCGACCAATTCAGAGTGCGCTCTGGCCGTGAACTGGGGCCGTGTGTACTGCAAGAAGAACATCCGCATCGTCAAGATGATTACCAACGGGTAATTAACGGGGCGCGGCCAACAAGCCATTAACCCCTCGGGGGCGGGATTACAAATCCCGCCCCCATTTGGACTTTATGAAAGGAGAACCCTATGGCTTTACACGATACGACTGTCCATGCGGGGGCTGTGATCCCGCACGCTTCCAGCGGGAAGAAAGACCTGTTGGAGCAGGGCATGGTGATGCTTCAGAAACTCGTTGATAATGGTGGGTCTGAGTTCATTTTCAAATGCACCCCCGCCACGAAATCGACCACCGCCGCTAACATCACGGATGGGCGCAAAGTCAAGATTCAGTTGGTTGATTCCCTTGGCAACGTCCACACTTGGTTCAACGGCACGATCACCACGGCCATCACCAAGTCCAGTACCGGCGGCACGGTCACGAACGTCACTTCGCTGAAACTGGTCAATGGCGAGGGCGTTATAAACGTGGCGTGCGCCGGAACATGGGTTGAGAATGACACCAACACGGTAACGGCCTCTGCGCAGACCAAACTTGGCGTGTCGCTTTCCGCACAAACTTCTGTAGAAACCGCAACCGCATAATGATTTGGGCGGGGGTATAACAGCCCCCGCCCACTTATTCAAGGAGGCCCGATGGCCCACCAAATATACCCGAAGAACGGCATTGGGGTAAAAGTTGGCCCGTCATGGGCCGATGACGACCGCTATTTGACAAACAATGAAATGATCGCCAAGGTGCTGGCATATGGCGCGGCTGAATTCATCTTTGAACTGAATGCCGCAACCGTGGATATTCCCAAGTCAACGGCTGACCAGAACGCTACTCGGCGCGTCCGCATTCGCGTCGTTGACTCTCTTGGCAACATCCATACATGGTTCAACAAAACCATCACGACTTCGATCACGAAGTCTGGAACGGGATCGGTTACGAACGTGACCAGTGTGGATATTGAGGATGGCGAGGGCGTGATTGACATTGCTACTTCTGGCACATGGACGGTTGGGAACACCATCACCATGACAGCGGCGGCACAGACGATTCTTGGAATGTCCGTTTTGGCTAAGGCGAACGTGGCCACGATAATCTAACAAATTCATGGAGGGTTTATGGGCCTCGCAGGGTTCAGAAGGGCAGAACGTGAAGCGAAAGAGGCGGCGGCTAAGTTGCCGCAGGATGTAGTCACTAAGAATGATGTTGTCAATGCGGAAGCGGAGCCGAAGGCCAAGCGCCAGTATATACGCAGGACGAAGCCTGAAGTCGTAACTGAATAGGAGGGGATGATGGCCGTTACCATTGAGGCGACCAAGGGCGCGAATGACGCCAATTCTTACGCCACCATTACCGAAGCAGACACGTTTTTCAATACGCTTTATGGGGCTTCGGAATGGGACGGGCTGTCGGACGATGACAAGGCGCGGCTTCTGATAACGGCCACCCTTTTCCTTGAGGATTTGCCAATGCTGTACGACAAGTTTGACGCCGCGCAGTCATTGAATTTTCCAGTTTCCATCGAGGGGGTTGAATCCGGCTTCGCCAATGCGACCCGTGCTTGCCTGTACCAAGCATATTACCTGTTTGAAAACATGGATGCCCTTAAAGAAGCGCAAAGCGGCGCGATTTCAGGCATCAAGTCTGAAGGGCTGTCCAGTATTTCAAAGAGTGTTACCGGATTTAATGCGCTCAAGCGTTGGGCCTCTGGCGCTTTGCGGTGCCTGTCTGGGTATACCAACTTCGATTTGACGGTTACGAAGAACGCCACGCTTCCTTATAATGGGACAACCGTGGCGTTTGATACAAACCTCGGGCGTCTATTCCCGCGCCCGTAAGGGGACGCAATGGCATCAAAAAACGCCATAACTGATTTTAAAAATGCGTTGGCGGGCGGGGTTACTACTGCTGATGCAATGGCGGTAGGGGCTGAGGCGTATATGATTGATCTATACAAGTCCGCTTATGCCAAAATTTACACGGCGTTGATGACAGCACGTAAAGAAATCAATTACGCCACTTATTTGCGGCAAACACAATTGCTAAAGCAAATTGGGGCAATTCTTACGGCGTTTAAATCGGATGCCGGGGACGCTATTGAAGAAGACATCCGACGTGTGGCAAATCATACTTCAACACTTGTCATTAAACACATTGAAACACTCGGAGCGAACCCCGAACACACTACGTCTTTTTACCAAGATTACAATTCCAAATATGTCGAAGCGACAATCAATGACTCTTGCGCGCATATTGCCGCGCAAACTACGCGAATGTCTGAAGCCATCAAGCGCGGCCTCCGTGAAGACACTTCTCAAATCATGCGCCGCGCCGCCGTTGAGGGATTGACGCGCAAGGAAGCGACCAAGGCATTACGAACTGAAATTTTGGGGCGCGACCCTACATTTTCATTCATTGATAAGGCGGGGCGTGCTTGGGATTCTGAAAAGTATTTTCAAATGCTTACGCGCACAACTATGCACAATGTTCAGCGAGAAGTATATATCAACACTTTGACGGGAGAGGGACGGGATTTGGTCATAGTGTCTGAGCATAATGCCCACGATGAGTGTGGGGGCTGGGAGGGAAAGGTACTGAGTCTTACCGGCGCAACTGAAGGCTATCCGACATTGGAAGATGCGATAAGCGGTGGATTATTCCATCCCAATTGTAAACATCGTCTGATGGCGTATGACGAAGCGGCGGCTGAAATTTTTGGCGGCACCATTCCCGAAGAGTAAGGGGCAATTTCATGCAGTTCAATAATAAAATTGACATTGTTTTTAATGCCTATAACGAGGTCGGCGAGGATATTGCTGGACCGCCCACCGAATTGCGGTGTTGTGTCCTATCCTATAGCGCAGGGCGCGATGATACGGATGGGGCCAAAACCACCAAGTATGATTTGAAGATCGTTGTAGGGTATAGGGCATTTTCTCCATACAACAAGGTCATGGTCGATGATACGGCCACTTTTGTTTTTGAGGGCAAGAAATATCGACCAGTGGTAGTGTCGGGCATTAAAGATTTCAGTGGCAAGACAAAGTATTTTGAAATTGAATTGAAACAAGATAAACCCCAATGAAAATCAATTTTGACGCTTCGGGATTTAGAGCAGATACATTGACAATGATCGAAAAATTGCGCGAATTGGATAAAACTCTTACCGAAGATGTCGAAAAGTCTATCGTATCTGGAATGACCGACCAATTGTTGATTGAAAGTGTCAAGCGCACGCCCATTGATGAGGGCTTTCTAATTGCGAGCCAAGAAAAGAAAGTCGTTCAAGAAGATGGAGGTTATGCCGGATATGTTTATATTCCATCAAACAGTCCGGGTGCCCCATACGCCATGTATATCCATGAAGGGGAGTATAAATTAGGCAAAAATTCACAAATGAAGCAATTAGGGCAATCAGAAATCGTTGGGCGTAAATTTTTGGAGCGTGCATTTTATGAAAATATAGCCAAGTTTGAGCGGTATGTGACCGTCAGGCTCAGGAGGTTTTTCTCCGATGGTAAGTAACGCAATTGTCAATCACTTGAGTGGAGTAGGTGGCGGTCTGATTCTAACCAAGGGAGTAGACCTCTTTGCCGAACAGGGCAGGGGGGATCAATACGTTGTCGTTCAAACAACCAACACTTTGGGCGAAGATATAACTGCTGTGCGACACGCCAATATTAATGTCAGGGTGGTAGGTTGGCCCATTATGGATGGGTCGATGATCGCCGGTTTGGTTACTGACAAGATTCTGACGATGGAAGGGAATACTTATGTTGTCGTGAACGATCCCCGCACAGAAACGCTCCAAATATCAAACAATTCCCAGACGGAAACGTATCGCATCAAGAGCGTCGTCATACGCAACTGGCCAACACTTTATACCGCTGGCGACAAGGTTGCTTTCACAGTAAACCTCACCGTTTCGTATATCGTAACATTCATCTAATTACTTACTGAAATCAGGAGGATGGCATGGGCGTAGCAACGGCTGTTCAGTTGGGCGTTTGTACTGTGGAATTTGATAGCGTTGATCTTGGATACACCAAGGGCGGCGTCAAGGTGAAGTATACGCAGGAGGTGATTGAAAAGAGCGTAGACCAAGAGGGTGCGCCCTTGGATGAAGTCATCAACAAACAGGTGTTCACCGTGGAAGTGCCTCTGGCCGAACAGGACTTGGCTCGGTTGGCTGGCCTTCTTCCCGGCGCTACTTACAGCACCGGCTCTGGTAAGGAAAAGATGGTGATGACTGGGGCTGGAGGTGTCTCTCTTACCACGTTGGCAAAGGTGCTTATCATCAAGCCCGTGGGCGGGACGGCGAACGATTGGATTACGCTCTATAAGGCGGCTCCCCAGCCGGGAATGGAGTTTGCCTATGAGAAAGATAACGTGCGCGTCTATACCGTGACGTTTGAGGCTTTGAAAGATGGAGCCAATTGGGTTCTGTTCGGCGACACTACTGCAACTGCATAATTAAATATTGAATTCATAAGGAGGATTTATGGGCGACGCAACTGCCGTCAATTTGGGGGTTTGCAATGTGACCTTCAATGCTTCAGACCTTGGCTATACCAAGGGTGGAGTCAAAATTTCATACAAGGCTGATGTCATTGAAAAGACAGTTGACCAAGAGGATGCACCGCTGGACAAGATTGTTACGAAACAGACTTTTGAAGTTACAGTGCCGCTGGCTGAGGCCGATCTTTCGAGGTTTGCCAGCCTGCTTCCGGGGGCTGTGTATGTTCTGGACTCTGGCCTCACGAAAAAGAAATTGTCTATTTCGGGCGCGGGTGGGGTCACAACCCTATCGCTGGCGAACAAACTGATTATCAAGCCGGTGGGTAGCGAAGCGATCCCGAACGATTGGGTCACACTGTTCTACGCCGCGCCAAACGTGAACCTTGACTTCGCCTACGAGAAAGAGAATGTGCGCGTCTACAACGTGGTGTTCAAGGCGCTCAAAGGCGTAAGCGGATGGGTCACGTTCGGCGACGAAACCTCGGTGTAAGTGTTTACTCGCCGCAGGTATCAAAACGCTTCACAAGTGAGCCTCGTAAGCGTGAGGGCTACGTCCAGTAATGGCCGTAGCCCTCTTTTTCTTTGCTAACCCGCCCTTGAGGGGCGAAGAGGGGGATTAAATGAAGGTTATTAATCTTAATAAATTTAAGAATAGTCAGGTAGTTGAACTTGACGGCAATCGGTATTCGGTCGGTGCGATTTCCGTTGATATGTATCTCCACGATGAAGAACTTGCCACACTTGATAAAACCGTTGATCCTGCCGAACGCATTGTTCTAATCCTATCAATTCTTGTTAAAATCTCCACTATCCCCCATGAAATTTTAACAGCGCAACCGATTAGCGTTTTGTTGGCGTTGATGCAGGTTGTCCAAGGGAATGATCCAACTGAGGGAATTGATAATGTAATACCTATTGAAGCCGGGAAGGTTGAGGAAGTTAGCCCAAACGCATAAAGAGCGTAGATTTTTCTTTCTTGGTCGCCTCAGTTCTGCATTTCTACGCTCTGTCTTATTCGGAGTTATTGAAACTTCCCATTTATACGTTTTGGGAATTATCACGGAACATTGATCGAGTGCGCGCCGACGAGGATAAGCGATTGGCTATTCTTTTATCGCAAGTCATAGTGGGGGACCCCGCTAAGTTTGGAGAGGCACTCGATAGAGAACGTGGAGTAATCATTGAAATAACAGAAGAACATAAACGAGAGGCTATGCGTGAATCAGTCAATAAGTTGCGTGCTGTAATAAGGAGGTAGCCGTGGAAATTGGTAAAATCTCTGGTCGGGTATCCTTGGATTCCAAGGAATTTACCACTGCCATCAGTCAATGTGTCGCCTCATTAAATACGTTGAAAGCAAGCGTCGGCGCGTCAACCATGACCCTTCCCAAAATGGGGGAAGAGGCTAAGGCGGCGGCTGGGGGTGTTACCCTATTGGACGGGGCGTGCAAGTCTTTGATGTCCACCATCAAGCCGTTGGTCGCCATATTTGGCGTTTGGAAGATTGCCGGATTTTTGAAGGATTCCGGCATGATGTCGGCTCGGGTTGAACAGTTGGGCATTATGATGAGACGCCTTGGCGCGAATATCGGCTACAGTGCCGATCAGATGGAAAATTATGCCAAGGCCATTGAGGCGAAAGGGATCACGGAAGAGGCCAGCCGCCAATCTATTTTGCGCTTGATTCAGGCGAACGTCGATTTGGGCGAAGCCGCGAATATCGCCCGCATTGCTCAGGATGCCGCAAAAGTCGGCAACATTAACTCGTCCGAGGCCATGCAGACCGTTTCAATGGCGTTGGCCACCGGAATGTCACGTCAACTTCGGTATATGGGGTTGACGGTGAATTTCGGCAAAGCGGAAGCGGCGATGCGGCGTGAACTGGGCCGCGCATTGACCGATGAAGAAATGAAGTTGGCCCGTGTCAATGAATTAAAGCGTGCCTCCATTTCTATTCAGGGCGCGTATGAGGCTGGGTTCAGCACTACCGCTGGACAAATTCAGTCGTTTGCCCGACATTTGGACAATTTCAAAAACAACTTGGGTAAGGCATTTACTCCGATGATGGCTACATTGATCGGGGAGATAACTGAATCCATTAAGGGCATGACTACTGAATTGAAAAGTGGGGGTGGGGTTGAAGCGTTCGGCAAGAGGATGCAGTTGTTTCTGATTGACGCGATTGCTGGATGGGTCAGTCTGAAAATCGCCATGAAGGGTGTTTTGACGGCGGCAGTAGCACTTGCCCAAGTCCCCTTGATTTTGCCGAAACAGCAGTCTCTTCTTTCCGGCGATACACACGCGCTGTCAAAAGCGTATGACTCATTGGAAGACTTATCAAGCAAAATTGCTACGAGTATTGAGCAAGATCAAGCGAAACTTGACCGATTGGCCGAGAAGCGGTATGCGGCAGAAAACAACCTTGGCCCTAAATTCGTTTGGGATATAAAGCAAAAAGAGAAAGCACTCCCAGAAACCATTGTGGACGAAAAGGCGACAAAGCAGTCCGTTGAGCGCATTACGCAATGGTTTAATGAATTAAATGGCAAGATGGCCGCTTCCGGCCTGAGTAACCTTGACAAATTGCTGGTAGAGGCCGAAACGAAATACAAAGACCTTCAGGCCATGCTGAAGGATTCCAAGTCTGGCTCCGAAGCACAAAAGCAACTGGATAAAGTGTATGGGCAAGCCCCCGGACTAATCAAACAGGGCTTTTTCGCTGGGGAGTTTGATAAGACCAAATCATATCTGAAAGAACTTCAGACCGCACTGGATGGGCTTTCTGCCGGGGAGGGAATGAACGAGTTTCAGCGCAAGATTGCTGAAATCCCCTCTGAAATTGAAAAACAGTTTGCCGAATTAGACCGTGATATTTCCAAAGGTACGTTCGCGGATCATCAGAAATATATTGCTGATCGGCAAGCGGCTACGGAACTTCGTACCAAGACCGTTACGCAAGAATATGCCAATAGGTTGATTGGGCAGGCCAAAGAATCTGCCAATAGGTCGCGGGAAGATTTGGCCGCCGCGATGGCTGATTTGGGCGTTGACCCCTTGCAGGCCGAAATCAACAAGGCAATACGCGATATTGAAAAATCCTTCGATAAGGATATGGCAAACTTGTCATCCCTGTCTGATGGCGGGGCCGCTGTCTTGGATGCCATCTCCGCCGCCAAAGATGATGCACGGGCGCGTGTCATCGGCCAGTCTATTGCCAAGATGCAAATGTCGTTGGATGAGTTCAACAAACAAAATTCCATGCAACTTGATTCAAATGCGGCGTATAGAGAATTTGCTTCTGGTATGTCATGGAAAGATAATTTCTTTGGTGGGGCAAACGCCCTATTACGTCAATCTATTGCTAATAGCCCAGAAAGTATGATGTTGCAAAAGCAGATTGATAGTACAAAAAATCAAATATTCAATTCAGATAGTTCTTCTGAGCGATTTGCCACCTTGAATAAAGAATTGGATAAATTGATTGAAAAACGCAATAAATTGAATGAGGGTAAATTCCAACTTATTAAAGATGAAGAAGCAAATGCAACCATTGCCAATATACGCAAAATTACTCAAGGAACTGTAATTGCGAAAGAAATGGCAGACGCTTTTACTGGTCCATTGACAGACGCGCTGACCTCTTTTGCGACTACTGGGAAACTGAACTTTAAGCAACTCGGCGCAGACTTGTTAAAAACGATGCAAATGATGGCGGCGCAAAAGACCGCCATCCTCTTAATGGAAGCGGCATATCAAGGCATCATGGTATTGGCCGATCCAATCTTTTCTTCTATACACGCGATGGCCGCTGATATGGCGTTAACAGGCGCGGCCATCATGGGAAGTTTTGTCCTTGGCTCTGGACTTGCGGGCATGGCACATTCTGGTATGTCAAACATCCCCGAAGATGGAACATGGATGCTTAAAAAGGGTGAGCGTGTAGTTGACTCCAATACCAATGCCGACTTGAAAGAATACTTAAAGGATTCCAAAAGCAAGGGTCCAGTCAACGTAACGGTGAATATCAATAATAGCGATGAGCAGGGTGTAATGAACGCTCTTCCTGCGATGAAGCAGGCAATTATTGATGCCGTTTCTGGCAACATCGCCAGTGGTGGGGCTATAAAGAAATCAATTATGGCTTACGCACGATGATGGCGGGGGCGGGAGCAATCCCGCCCCATTTATTTGGAGGTTCAGATGGCTGACTTGACGTTGGTTCCCAGCAGGGTCACAACGATCAACGTGGAGTACAAAACCAAGATTGTCGAATTTGAGAATGGGGCCGAACAGAGGTTTGCATTGCGGGCCTCTCCACTGGAATCGTACCGTCTGGAATGGAATTTATTGAACTCCACGGAGTTGGCCACTCTGACTACTTTTTTTAAGACGTATTTGGGGCCATTGAAAACGTGGACGATTGATGATGATCGCGTCAACGGTGGGGCACTGACAACGGTACGCTTTGCCACAGACAAACTGACCATTGAGAAAGTGAACGCCTACTTCTCCAATGTCAGTGCTGAGGTGAGAATGTGCTGACACTTTCTACTTCTTTGCGGGCGGCGTTGAGCAATCCTGCTGTGCAGACATTCAGGCTATACGAATTGGAATTTGCAGACCCAAATTCCATTGGTGGATTTACCAGCCCTATTCGTCTTACTGATTGGTCTGCTGATATTACTTGGAATGGGAATGTCTATACGTCGTGGCCCATCAAGTGCGGGGAATTTTCCCAAAATTCCGACGGCCAGATTAACGATGTTTCAGTAGCCGTTGGGAACCTTGACTCAGAGCGCATGATCCAAAACTTAATTGAGAATTATGAAGTCATTAACCATACTGTCACCATCCGTCAATTTTTCAAGGATACATCAAACGCCATTATTGACGATCCGATTACGCGCACCTTCACGGTGGCTGGGGCTAAAGCAACGATGGGGGTAGTTACATTTTCCCTATCTATCGGGCTGGATATATTTAGACAGACCGTTCCAAACAGGGTAATTATAGCCCAATTTTGCCGGTGGAAACAATTTAAGGACACGAATTGTAAATATGCCGGGAGCGATACGACCTGTGGGAGAGCGTGGCGAGATTGTCTACTGAAGGGGAACACGCTCAACTTTGGTGGATTTCCGGCCATCATCAACGCACGCCTATATTTCTAATGGAGGGGGCTATGTTGGAAAGATACTTATCCATTCCATTCCTTCTGCATGGGCGCACGTTCGATGGATGCGATTGCTATGGGATGCTGATGCTGTACTTTCAAAATGAATTAGGGATCACCATTAAAGACTTCATCGGCAAGTCCACAGTAGGTTCCAGTGCCGACCTCACCAATAACACCCTCTGTCTTGATAATTCAGATGACGAATGGCTTCCAGTGGAACTGGATGACCTTCGACCCCACGATATTATCGGCCTTCGCAATCAATCCATTACATTGAACCATGCTGGCGTCGTTATTGATCCACGCTACTTCTTGCATACGTTGGAGGGCTCAGGCCCAGCGGCGTCGAAAATTTCCACTTGGCGGTCGCGCATTGTCGCGGCCTATCGGCATAGGGGGTTGGTTGAATGATAATCAAGCATATTCCGAACCTGTTTGAACCGGCCAAGCGGGATGAAAGGGAGGTTCCGTTTGAAGGTTTGACGCTCGCGGAAATTCTCTCCAAGAATTTTGGCATGGAGCATGAAGGCATGGTGGCCCTTGTTAATTCGGGCCAAACTCCGTGGGATTATATCCCCTGCGCCAATGATGAAGTGATTTTTGTCAAAGACGTTACCGGAAAGTTTGCTGGGTCCGTCATTGGGGCTATTATTGGGGTCGCCTTAATCGCTGTTGGGACATTCGTTCCCGGCGCACAATTCCTCGTTCCATATGGCGTTGCTTTCCTTGCGGGGGCTGTCGTGGGGGCCGCCGCATCACTTTTATTTAACCCAAAGACCCCAGATGGTGCGACTGGAGGATTCGCTAATTCTCAGACATATTCATGGGGCGGCATTTCCAATCTTATTGGCGAAGGCAACGCGGTCCCAGTAGTTTATGGCGAACATCGTATGGGGGGCGTTGTTGTAGAGGCATATATTGATGGCTTTAATGATGTAAATGGCGACCGCAAGGATTACATGAATGTCGTGTTGGCGCTTTCTGAAGGGGAAATACATTCTATTGATACAAATTCTATTCTCATCAATAATAAGCCGCTGGCTGATTACGATCCAGATTATACACTGGAAACGCGACTTGGCACAAATAATCAAACGCAAGTCAATGAGAATATCGCCAAGTATTACGCGCTAAATAATTCCGTTAAAATTGTCCACAGCACGCCATACGTCTATAGGACATTTGGCAAAAATTCCAAAACTATCGTCCACTTGACGCTTCCGTCGTTGTACGTTGTGTCAGGCTCAGGTATTGCGAATAATACCGTTGAACTTATTGTGTCCACTGCGCGAGGCGATGCCCCAACGGTATGGACGCAAATGCCTTATGCAACGCACCAAGTGTGGGTCATTGACTCTCCCGGTTATTGGAATTATGCCTCTGAATTTGGGGATGGGTACTTTGAATGGGTTGCAGAAGTTGGCCACTGGGCAACTCAAAATCTGCCATGTACTCATAGCATCACGAAAAGTTCCCGGTCTGAGGTTATTTTAGACATTGAAATACCGGGGTACGCTGGAGCAACAGAAACGCTCATTAAGATCGAGCGTTTAACCGCCGATATTCCAGACGGGAGTGTTTCTTCGTCAGGCGATTTGTATATCAAGGGTGCCACAGAATACGAACATGGTGTAGCCCCAGCCTATAATAGTACGGCTGTATTGGGCCTACGCCTTCTTGCGACGAATAAGATTTCAGGGGCTATGCCCTCAATTACCGCGAAAATGGTAGGGCGCAAGATTCTGGATGTTCGCGATCTCGTCGCTCTCCCAACGGTGGCTGGAGCGAAGAACCCCGCCAACATTCTATATGACTTTCTATTGAATCCGCTGTATGGGATGGGAAATGCCATGTCGGCGGCCAAGATTGACTTGGCGTCGTTTCAGGATTTCGCCGATTGGTGCGATGAAGTTGTCAATTATACTTCATCGGATAAAAATGGAAATACGACGCCTAAGACACAAAAGCGCTATGAGATGAATTTGGTGTTGGATTCTCAACACAAATTGGATGAACTTATACAGCAGATTTGTGGTGTTTGTCGAGCAACACCCTATTGGAGCGGGGATAAACTAAGGATTGTCGTTGATAGACCGCAGACAGTTTACAGTCAAATTTTCAATATGGCCAACATTGTTAAAGATTCATTTGAGGAAACATATATTGGCCTGAATCAAATTGCGAATCAGGTAGAAGTTCAATTCCTTGACGAAACTGACGAATATAAGCGACATACGATGGTCGCCATTGACACGGCAAGGGTGGGAGAGGATGTAATTTCCAAAACCGTGCAACTGTACGGCATTACTGATTCCGCACGGGCGAAGCGCGAAGTGACCTTTGCCATGAAGAAGGCGAAAGGAACACGCCGCCTGATAAAGTTTGCCACTACGATTCAGGCTCTTGTTACTGAAGTCGGCGATATGTTCCATTTCCAGCATGACGTTCCCCAATATGGGTTTGGTGGGAACATTATTGGCAAATCAGGCAACACGATTACATTTGACAAGAATGTGTATTTGACTAATGGGCAACAGCACGGGTGTCGTGTCCAAAAAGCCGACGGTACGCTTCTGTATTATACGACGGCGGCGTTTGGCGGGAGTAGTGGGGAGTATTCTTCGGTTACATTTTTGCAGGCGATTGACGGTGGCGTGACGCAGGATGACTTGTACTCTTTTGGTCCTATCACCAAGGAAACTAAGCCTTTTATTCTCAATTCTGCTATTCAGCAAGAAAATGGCATTATCGCTATCACCGCGTCAGAATACAATGAATCTGTTTTTAGCGATGATGAGAGCATTGATGTAACTGACACCAAGTATTCCTCCCTTGGGCTGGTCGAATCATATACTTTTGATGGGACACTCCCGCCCGGAACGGCCACACCCAGCGGCTTGACTCCAGAAGGCAGTGGACTCGGCACAGAAAGGGAAGTCCCCCCGTTTGTCACTGACGTTGCGCTATCTGAGCATTTTGCAATGGTGGGGGGAGCATACCTTCCGGTAATTCTGGTCAATTTTGCGGACGTTGTTATGTCGCGCAACAGTATTGCCAACATTTCCCGGTACGACATTCTATTCCGTGAATCAGACGCAACTGGATGGGCCACGGTTGGAAGCGTAGGGCCGGGGGTTTGCTCTTTTCAGATTAATAATGGTATTGAGGTTGGAAAGATTTATTTTGTTGTCGTAAAACCGTATACGAATTATGGTGTTACAAATAATATTGAAAATGATCCCAACTATAACAGGGCGTTTCAATTAAAAATATTTGGGACTATTAACAAGCCACTCCCCCCTACGGGACTTTTGCTTGATTACGCCAAGGAATTTGAAATTGGTATCAAGTGGACGCCTACGACAGATATAGACGTTAGTGCAATTCAAATATGGGCCAGTGCTACGAGCGTGTGGGACAATGCGACGTTGGTGGGAACGGTGCCGCCCGCCGCAACTCGATTTGCCCATACCGGACTCACGTTTGACACGAATTATTGGTATTGGATTCGGTCTGTAAATACAAATGTTGTATATCCGGGGTATAGCGATTTGGAAGGGCCGCTTGCAACTGCCACTACGGCAACGCCAGCGGGACTTTTAAACGCTCTTACGACTTCATTGACAGAAAGTGAATTATCGACTGAACTTCAGGCCAAAGTAAATGTAATCACCCCTGAAGGTCTTACCGAATTACAGGCAGATTTGGAACTGCTTGCAGACCTACAGTTACAGGACGGTGATCGTCATGACTCCGCTGAAATGCGTATCTCTGAAGCGGAAGCCAAAATAGAACTCAAAGCCGAACGGATTACTGTTGCAGATAACACCGCCAGAATCTCGAAAGCGGAAGTAGATATTGACGGTGCAGAAGCGGCTGTCCTGCTGAAGGCGAGCCAGTCGGATCTTGATACTGTAAGTGGGGTGGCAAACGGAGCGGCGAGCGCGGCGAGTACCGCACAGGCGGCTGCTAATGCGGCGCAATCGGATGCTGATACTGCTCAGGCAGCGGCGGATGCAGCCCAAGGAACCGCTAACGCTGCACAGAGTGCGGCGAATACTGCTCAAGGCGATGCTGATGCCGCACAGTCTGACGCAACGACTGCGCTTGGTAAGTTAGCAGACATAGCGTCTGATGCCAAGATTACTCCAGTTGAAAAACTATCTGCGAAGATGGAATGGGATGCAATAGTTGCCGAAGGTACTCCCACGACAGGTACGATTCCTACACAGGCAACACTCTTCTCCGTGCCTGATACTGATTTTGATTCGATGTATTCAGCTCTCGATACATATCTAAATACTACGTTGACGGTCTTCGCAGATATGGCGGCTACGACCAATATCGTGCGCTCTACATGGGACACCGCGTGGAAAAATTACTATGACGCCAGAACGAATTTACTCAATACTATTGCGGCGAAGGCGCGAACACTTGCTAACGATGCCCAGAGTGCAGCAGATGCGGCTCAGGGGTCTGCGAACACTGCCATTTCTAACGCTGCAACTGCACAGGCGGCTGCAGAAGCGGCTCAATCAGCCGCTGACGCCGCACAGGGTACTGCGAATACTGCGGCGGGGAACGCAACGACAGCGTTAAATGCCCTCACGGACATCGCCTCTGATAATCAACTGACTGGACTTGAAAAGCAGGCAACGAAAAAGGAATGGGATGAAATCTCCGGAGCAAAATCCGGTAATGATGCGCAGGCGGATGTCTTTAGCGTGTCACGCACAGCGTACGACGCAGCTTACTCCGCGCTTGATACCTACCTCAATACCGGGAGTCCGGCTCTTCTTGCGGATTTGACGACTACAAGTGCGATTACAGGATCTACGTTCCGGTCGATGTTTACTGATTATTACAACGCGGAAGGCACGTTACTCCGTGCCATCGCAACTGCGGCGAAAGCCATAGCAGATCAAGCGCAGGCTGATGCAGAAACGCTCGCGGGGATCGTGGTGGATATGGTCTCGCGGGTGTCGCTTGCAGAGGTTCTGATTGATGGGGCTAACGCGAAGATTGAACTGAAGGCAGAGCGGATCACTGTTGCCGACCACGGTGCACGCATATCGAAAGCGGAAGTAGACATTGACGGTGCAGAAGCCGCGATCTTGCTGAAAGCGACTCAGGAAGATTTGGGGATCACGAATGGCAACGTGTCCACGGCGCAGGCAGCGGCAGAAGCGGCTCAGGCTGACGCAACACAGGCATTATCCGATGCAGCAACGGCTCAATCTACCGCTAATGCCGCTGATGCGGCGGCAGATGCAGCTCAAGCGGATGCGGATACAGCCAATGGGTTGCTCGATGACATAGCGTCTGACAATAAACTGACGCCAGTTGAAAAACAGAATGTAAAATTGGAATGGGATAGCATCGGAAATGAAAAACCTCGTATTGATTCAGAGGCGACCAGTTACGGAATCAGCACAGAGAAAACCAACTTTGACAATTCCTACATCACACTCAGCGACTATATCTCCCCGTTACTTTCTGACCTGAACGCTACGTCGGACATTACCGGGACCACGTTCAGAACGAACTTTGCAGACTACTATGACAAGCGTACTCTTGTTCTGAACGCTATTTCAACAGCCGCGAAGGGGCTTGCCGATGCAGCACAGTCTGACGCTGATACTGCTATCTCGAATGCCGCTACCGCTCAAGGTGCAGCCGATGCGGCGCAAGGTACGGCTAATACCGCCATCTCCAATGCCGCAACTGCTCAAGCCGCCGCTGAGGCGGCACAGTCAGACGCTGATGCAGCCCAAGGAACAGCCAACACAGCCGCGAGCAACGCCACAACTGCCCTGAATACGCTCTCGGATATCGCCTCTGATAGCCAACTCACCGCAGTTGAAAAACAGGCTACTAAGAAAGAATGGGACGAGATCGCAGGTGCCAAGAGTGGGAATGATACGCAAGCGGATACATTCGGCGTGTCACGGACAACGTACGATGCCGCCTACAGCACCTTAGACGCATATTTGAATACTGGCAGCCCATCTCTTCTTGCCGACCTTGCGACGACG
>Ga0172367_10004016_pt1 | contig 18597 bp, 12 predicted proteins | sample Lak10m_FD_114542 | JGI IMG/M metagenome (GOLD analysis project Ga0172367, IMG submission 114542) | Freshwater microbial communities from Kabuno Bay, South-Kivu, Congo - kab_022012_10m | ecosystem: Environmental > Aquatic > Freshwater > Lake | place: Democratic Republic of the Congo: South-Kivu...
CGCTCGAACCTCACCACCCCGAGCTCGGTCGACCGTGAACCGCGAGATCCGATTCGTCCGCTCGGGTTGATCCGTAGGGCCGTTGTGGAACACATAGAAGTAACCGTTACGGGCGTAGCGCGGATGGAATGCCACGCTGTAGATTTGTCGATTAGTCATCGACACAAGCACCTCCGGCACCCCCGCTTCCCCTTGCGCGTTAAAACGTCTCACCCTGGCATCGCCAGGATCCCCAGCCCCACGATCCACTAAAACAAACCCGCCCATGCCAGGCTCCGGCGTAATAAAGATCGGATTCTTCAGCGCGAGCTTCTCGAAAACCCGCTCGACCGTGTAGGGCGGCGGCGGCTCAGGTGTCCCGCGAATTCGAGATTGTGTCCACCCTCGTCGAACCGGGCTGGAATCCGGCACGCCAACCACAGCCTCCGCCGCACTCAATGTCCCACCCCAACCCCAACCCAGCCCGCACAGAATGAGTGCGAGAACCCCCATCCGCACCGCGTCGAGCCTCAACTCCAAGCGAATTCTTGACGCGAGCACAGGGGCTTCATCGTTGTCCCGACCGCCAACGTCGATCGAACAGCCTAACCCTTTTTGTCGCCTCGGCGGTATGGATATCATAGGTCGTAAAACCGCTGGATTCGCAGTCCTCATTCAGATCAATCCTCGTTACCTTCAAGTCTTTGAATGCAGGTGTGAAGCCAAAAGGTTTTCACGCTCCCTCAGACCGCACCGGGTCCTGCTTCCGCCACACCCATTGGATAGAACCGGATAGAGCCGGATGCAGCGGTATAAACCAAGATAACACCTGATAACCTCACCTGACCAAACCCACAAAACTCTCTGCAAATGCCCTCTCGGGGACCATCTGAGACCTGGCATCAAGGGTGCTATATAGCTTTTTGTATGCATAAAGCTACGATCTTTGGGTGGAACAAACTTCGTAACTTATATACACGAACATCACAACCATACCTGATCTATACATCTCCCATGAAACGCTTGATCGCCCTCGCCACCCTGCTCTCCGGCCTCGTCTCAACTCAGGCCGTCACGAGCCTCTACGACACCGACACGGGATCCAACAGTCATGGTGTTTCTGATCAATTCAACGGAACCCATCGTATTTACAATGCCCAGAGCTTCGTCACAGACAACTCCGGCTTGACGCTCGGAGATGTGAGCGTGGGATACTTAAATAATGATTCTTCTGTAACGTTCTCTCCCTTGGTTCAAATTCTCGCCGACAACTCCAACAACCCCAACCTCTCCAGCGTCGTCGCTACCCTCAGCTACTCCAGCTCAACCACCGGTTCCATCGTTAATAACGGTGGGGGCTCCATCACCGCTCCTGCCATAAATGGTGATTTTAGGCTTACTTTCACTCCCGATGGTGGAGGGTTGGCGTTGTCACCGAACACGAAATACTGGATTGCCGCAGGAGGCTCGAAAACCGGTGGAGACGGAATCGCAGCAGTTGGTTATCGTGACTTCGCTGCCACAGCGAGCGGACCTTGGTACGCGGACCAACCACTCAACAACTCGGATATCACCTCCAGCAGTCTCCGAGTTTATAACGGGTCCTCGTTCTCGACGGCTCCTTCCTACCTCATGCAAGTCGAAATCTCCTCCGGCCTCAGCGCCGTGCCCGAGCCCGGTGAATACGCCGCCGCTTTCGGATTGGGCCTGGCCGGCTTCGCCGCCTGGCGCCGACGCCGCCAAGCTTTGTCTGTTGCCTAACTCTTCCCGTCATACCACAGCCTACCCCCGACACCGGGTCGATCGGCTGATGAGAAGGGGCACCGAGCAATCGGTGCTCTTTGCTCGTACCCCCACCTCTACCGGTGCAAGTCCGTAAGTGACCTCAGTCCCCCCCGTTCATCTCAAATGCCCCTACACACTTGCCTCGTTCGCTGCCAAACTATGCACGCTCGTCGACGGGGAACATGACGATTCGGCCCACGTGCGGTAGGGCAAACTGTGTTTTTGATTCCAAATCGTCAAGCCCTCCTCGGGCTCAGCCTATTCGTTGCACTGTTGCTCACACCCATCGTGTCTCGACTCGAAGCATCCGACCCAACAACGGTCCTGATCCCTTCAGGTCCATTTCTCATGGGCGACCCGTCCCCCACCGCCCCTCAAGTCGAAAAACCCCAACGCAAGATCATTCTGGATGCATTCTACATCCAGCGCACCGAAGTCTCTAAAGCATTGTGGGACGAAGTCCACTCGTGGGCTTTGCTCCACGGCTACGAATTCGGCAACCCTGGTCAAGGCAAGGGAAACAACCACCCCGTCCATAGCGTGAGCTGGTTCGACGCCGTCAAGTGGTGCAATGCTCGGTCCGAAAAGGAGCGTCGTAAGCTGGCCTATTTCACCGACAAGAACCTCACCCAGCCTTACCGCTCCGGTGAGGAGGATGTGTTCGTGGACTGGCACGCTGGCCACCGATTACCTACCGAAGCGGAGTGGGAGAAAGCAGCGCGCGGTGGTTGCTCAGACTCGCTCTTTCCATGGGATTCGACCAAAATGATCTCCCACGATCTCGCAAACTATTTCAGTGTTAACAACGCGCCCCACGACGCCAACTCAACCCCGGGGTATCACGCCCAGTTCAAGGTTGGGGAGTTTCCCTACACAAGCCCAGTGGCCAGCTTCCAACCCAACGGCTACGGCCTGTTCGACATGGCAGGAAATGTCTGGGAATGGTGCTGGGACTGGCACGGCCCCTATTCCGCCAACGACCTCGTTAATCCTCGCGGACCCCGTATCAGCCTCGATCGCGTGCTTCGAGGTGGTGGATGGAACCATGGCGCGGTCCATTGCCGCATCAGCGCCCGGTCCTATGCCATCTACCCTCGGAGTGGGTTCAACGGCATCGGATTTCGCACGGTCCTGCCCACCCAAGAATCACCCGTCAACCCGAGGCATCCCGAGTTGCAGCATCCGGCGAAACTCGTCCCAGCGATTCAGGCGGAGCCGAAAAAATCGGAGCAATCCCACATCCCCACGTCGCCTTAAGCCACGCAGTCTTGCTCGTTCCTTATGAATGTGTCCACGCATCCCCCACGCATCCCGTATCGCACGCAGGTAACACTGCCCGAAGACCCGAGCTCGACGCGCTAAAATGGACAACACGATTCCTTCAAAAAGCAGCCACCCCAGCTGGGCAAACCCGAGCAGGAGGAGCAGGTGTTGAGCATTCTTAAACACCACCACCAATCCGTTTCGATTGGAATAATAACGCTTCGCTTCGCTCGTTCGAAATTCCACTTCTCGTGCTCCGCCCTTCGGGTTCACATTCGCGGCCCCTCGATGGTGTAAGCGCGCCGACGGCACCAACAACGCACTCCTACCGGCCGACCAAACCCGCCACGTTAGGTCGTATTCGTCGGCATACATGAATAACTCGGAATCGAACCCACCCAGCCTCCAGAAAAGTTCCGTCTCAATGAGATAAGAGCATCCACCCACGGTGAAAATCTCGATGGTGCGATCACTCCGGGTCTCCCGGCTCAACAAACCAAATACATCAAACCCAGCTCCTCCAGCCGATTGCACCGAATCATCATCGTAATTGAACATGATCGGTGTCGCCGCCCCGGCTCCCTTTGCGAGCACCTCCTCGAGGAGTTTCTCCATGCAGTCCGGCTCCAACCATGTGTCGTTGTTCAAAAAGAAAAGATAACGCCCCTTCGCTCCCTTCGCTCCACGGTTGTTTCCCTCGCAAAAACCCAGGTTGGCTCCGTTCTGAACAAAATGTCCATTGCTCCATCCCTGAATCAATCGCTCGGCTTGTAGGTCGGAACCGTCCTTCGAAAGATTGTCCGCAATGATCAGTTCCAAACGCTCAAACCAAGTTTGCTCCCGAATGGACTCAATGCACCGATCCAACCACTTCGCTCCATTGTAATTCAGGATCACAATGCTCACCAAAGGTTGCACGGTCGAATCCATGGGTATCATCCAATTCGCGCCACCGACGTGTTGCCACAGGGTTTCATCGACATCGTCAGAGCCTCATAAACCGCATCTACGGTCACCGACTCCATGCACTGCACAAGCGCCTGCGGTGTGCCTCGTATCGGACCTCCGTCATACCGATAGAAATCTAGGTTCCGACCATGCGCCACCGGGTTGGGCACCAGTATGAATGGCCGCTGGTAAGGGGCCAAGGTCAGACCATACGTCGGGGATTCGATCAAGATTTGCGTCGGCACTTTCATCGCCGCCGCCAAATGCATCATCAGGTTGTCCACACTCACGAACACCGGGCACAGCCCAAGCAGGGCCGCCGCATGACGCACACTCGGCGACCGTGCCGCTAAGACTCGGGGCGACCGCGCTTGCGAAAGCAGCTCCCGGTTCTCGGCTTCCTCGTCCGGACCGCCAAACAGCACCACCCGCAGCTGCGGGTCGGCCGCGAGCATCCGTGCAATCAACCCCGCGTGGTTCCTCAGCGGCCATCGTTTGAATCGAAGGTTCTTTGTCGTCCCGGAGCCCGCATGCAGCCCAATCCATCGACTGTCCCGAAGACCCGCCTGCGCCACAAACTCAGACGCCCAAGTCTTCTCCCCGGCATTCAGAACCAACTCGAAACCCTTCTCCACCGATCTCGCCTCCGCGCCCATCAAGGGCAAAAGTCTCGAGTTATTCTCGATCGAATGGACCCCGTAATCCTGGGGAATCGAGTGAGTGATAAGCTGACGGTCCAAAACGCTGTGATGATCATACTCGTGGCTAACACGCACACGCGCTCCAATTAACCAAGCCGCAAGCCGATAGTGAATTCGGCTCTGCGGATGGGTGTTCACCGTGATGTCGTAGGCCTCACGACGCAAACCCAGAAGAAAACGAACCGCTCCAACCGGCCCAACCTCAACGAGGTTCCTCTGGATCACACGATCCAGATGCGGATTGCCCGACAACAGCTCGCGTGCGCCGTTCCAAAAGACAAGAGCTTCAATCTGCGCCTCAGGAAAATTGAGGCGTAGCTCTCGAAACAGCGGTGTAGCGATCAGTGTGTCGCCAATGCCCGCAAGTGAGATAACCAGAATCTTCAAACCACGAGGTCGTGAAAGCACAGGCTACCCTCTGCACGCATAATCGAAAAGGTCACTCGGACGACATCGGCTCCACGGCTTCCTTCGCCGCCGCCTTACCGCCCACCTTCTTCTTCTTGGCCTCGCGCGGCGCAAACTCAAATCCAACCTTCCCGTCCTTCCCCGTCACCAGATACGCCGAGAAGGGTCGACCCTTTTTCGAGATGAACTTATGCAACAGATCGGTTTTACCAGCCGTGAGCAGCTTCGCGATTTGATCCCGCTCGATCGTGCGTTGCAGGATCACTTTACCCGTCCTAAAATCACATGTTTTCGAAGGGCCGGTCGACTTCTCACACACAAAACTCATGCCGTTCTCATAGACCGCATGAGCACATTTAGGACACTTACCTAACGATTCTTGCCCGCTAAAATCCACCTCTGCCGTCTGGCCGTCCGCCGTATTGCTGCCCTGCCCAAAATCAAACTCGACCTTACCCTCCGCGTTAAACTTGAGTTGGGCCGCAAATGGCTTGCCCATCTTGCTTCGAAATCCTTGCAGAGGCCCAACCACTTTCTTCTGAATCAATTCTTCCACCTCCGGAATCTCGAACTGGCGACCCGCTAAAATCTTCCACAACGAAAACTCGCAGGATTGGCACTGGAACTTCTTGTAGTTCTCCCGAATCTCGCCGTTGCACTTCGGACACCGCACGGTCAACGTGCTAAAATCCCCCGGTACCGTGTCGCTTTCGTAACGCTTCGCGGTCTCGACGATATGCTGGGTCATCTCCGCGATCTGCCGCATGAAGTCGCCTCGCGCCAACTCCCCACGCTCCATCTGCTTTAACTTAAACTCCCAGTTCCCCGTGAGCTCAGGTGAACAGAGCTCCGGGATGTTCAATCCCCGCAACAGCGTGATGAGTGAGATGCCCTTCGCGGTCGCTTGAAGCTCCTTCCCTAGTCGAAGAATGTATTTCTCCAACAGCAGACCCTCAATGATCGCCGCCCGCGTCGCCGGGGTTCCCAATCCCTTGGCGCTCATCGCTTCCCGAAGCTCTTCATCCTCCACCAGCTTACCCGCACCTTCCATTGCCGACAGTAGGGTCGCTTCCGAATACCGCGCCGGAGGCTTGGTCACCAAATTCTGCATCTCCACCTGCCTCGTCTCCACCCGCTCCCCAGCCCGCACAGGGGCCAAGTTCGGCGTGTCGTCCGTCTGCGCCTCCTTGCCATAAACCGCCAACCAACCCGGATTCACTAAAACCTTGCCTTCGCTCTTAAACGGCTCACCCGCTACCCGAGTAATACGCGTCGTAATCTGAAACTCCGCCGCCGGATAAAATACCGCCAAGAACCGCTTCGCTACCATGTCATACAGCTTCGCCTCCACCTCACTCAGGTTCTTCGGTGCCAGCGCCGTCGGTATGATCGCAAAGTGATCCGAAACCTTCGCGTTGTTGAAAATCCTTCGATTGGGCCGAACCCATCCCTCCTGCAAAACCTTGTCCGCAAACGCCGCATACGGCGTCTCCCCCAACGCCCTCAAGGTCTGCTGGACCGTGCTGATGTAATCCTCAGGCAACGCCCGCGAATCCGTTCTCGGATACGTCAACACCTTGTGCTTCTCATACAGCGCCTGCGCGATTTTAAGCGTCGATGACGCTGCAAAACCAAACCGGTTATTCGCCTCTCGTTGAAGGGTCGTCAGATCATACAAGAGTGGCGAAAGCGATGTCGTGGGCTTGCTCTCCTCCGTCACTACCCCAGGCTGACCCACACATTTCGCCCGGATCGCCTCCGCTTTCTCCCGCTCCCAGATGCGCTCCGCCTTCAAATCCGCGTCCGCATCCTTGCTCTTATCCTTAACGTAACGCTCGTCAAACCACCGACCCGCATACTCCCCCGAGGTCACCCCAAAATACCCATGCACCTCCCAATAATCCCGCGCCACAAAGCGCTTAATCCGCTCCTCACGCTCCACCACAATCGCCAACGTCGGAGTCTGAACTCGCCCTACCGGAGTCAGATGAAATCCCCCCGTCTTCGAGTTGAAGGCCGTCATCGCCCTCGTCCCGTTGATGCCCACTAACCAATCCGCCTCCGACCGACACACCGCCGCGTCCGCCAACGGCACCATCGTCGCATCCTCGCGCAACGTCGCAAAACCATCCCGGATCGCCGCCGGGGTCATCGACTGAAGCCAGAGCCGACGCGAAGGCTTCTCCACCCCGACATACCGCATGATATACCGGAAAATCAGCTCTCCCTCCCGGCCTGCGTCGCAAGCGTTGATCACCGAACTGACATCCTTGCGCTTAATCAAACGGGCCAAAACCTTGAGGCGAGGTTCCGTCTTCTCCAATGGGGATAAATCAAAATGAGGGGGAATCACCGGAAGATGCGCAAACGTCCACTTGCCTCTCACCACTTCAAACTGAGGGGGCACGCAGAGCTCCAAAAGATGCCCAACCGCCGAGGACACGACGTATGCATCATTCTCCCAATAGTCGTCGTGCTTCGCGAACCCGCCAAGCGCTTTCGCAATGTCCGAGGCCACAGAAGGCTTCTCCGCGATGATCAGGGCTTTTCCCATGCAATGACTCCAGCTGCTCGTGCTCTTAACTGTTTGCTATGATCTAGTTAGCTTCGCCTCCCGACACCGCCTTCCCCGGTGCCGATAGAACCACCCGGGTCAGAGGTGGATCCCAAACCAAATGATTCTGGCTTCCACGGTTCGAGACTCGACCCGTACTGCCAGAGTGCCGGGCCTGGAAACTGGACAAAAAGACGAACGAAGTCAAAGCCGGATTCGATTTCATTGCAGAATGCCCTCACTCCCCCCTCCATTCCACTCCCAAAAACTCACCCTCACTGCCCCCTCGCCCCCCCGTGAACCCTCGTTTGCGTCCCCCTGTAGGCCGCGTGTCGCCGCGCGGCGTTGTCTCCCCTGGGAGCGCCGGCACCCCTGCCGGCTCCCCTCCCGGCTTCCGTCGTCTGCCCCCCCGGTAGGCCGCGTGCCCTCACGCGGCGTTCTCAGCCCAACCCCCTCTCTTCATGCGCAACCGCAAGCCAGTGCGCGAGTTTCCAGCTCCCAGGCAATCTACTCCTTCGCCGGCTTCGTCGCAGGTTTGCTGTCCTCCGGAAAAAGCTCCTTCAACCCCCTGTACGGATTCAACGGAAACAGCAGGACTTTCGGAATGAAATACAAAGGCTCCAGCTTCGGCTGCCCCAACGTGCCCGTAATCTTGTATTCAAAAAGCTTCGATAATGGACTCAAAGCCCAGCTCAAGGCTCTCCCTGGAAACCATCCGTTCCGCAACAGCTCCGCCTCCACCCGCGCATTCAAGCTGCCATCCAAATCCACCATGCCTCGATACCTCAATCGCATCGTCGGCTCTTGCATCCTCAAATCCTCTGTATGCGCCTGCCCATCATGAATCAAAAACGCGGCATGTGACCGACCGCCCCGACTGTTGCCCAACCCAGGCGAAACCACATTCAGCACGGGCGACAAGATGCTGAACAAAGGCACATTCCACAGGTACCCCTGCTCCAGCTTCATCTCCCCAGAGCCCACCCACGATCGCATGTCCGCCGCCAACCCCGAAGTGATCGACAGCTTCCCCTCCAACACCCCATCCGCCCGGTTCGTCGGCGAAGTCAAATCTGCCAAGAGCGTGCGCAAATCCGATTTCTCAAAGTCCGCATCAAAACGTAACTCACCCTTGCTCACCTTTCTAAAATCAAAAAAGAAATCTCCGTTCATCTGTCCCTGGTAAAACGATGCGCGCACCTTCGAAACCGCCAACGTGTTGGTCACCCAATCCACCCGCGCCTGAATCTGGGGCACATGAAACCGCCAGTAGCTAAAAGGCCCGCCTTCAATCTCAAAATGCATGTCCGTAAAGTCGTCCGTTTTCAGCGGTAGACTACCCCACACCCGCACCTTCGGAGGGGCATGAAATCGATAGGGCTCAACCGCCTCCGTCGTCTTCGGCCCGATCATTCGCGTGACCCGAAACACGTCCATCGAGGTCACCCCGTTCGTGAAGTAAAGCCATTGCTCCCTCAAATCCAAAGCCATCCCATCCACACTGAGTTTCTCATCCGCATGGCTCAATCGAATATCCTCAAATCGCAACCATGGTGCCCCGTAGCTCACCCGCGTCGAAAGATGATGAAACAGGTTACCCTGATAACTGACGTTCGTCGCCGTCAGCTCACCACGCGCCGTCACCTCCTCAAGCCTCCCCCAGTCGCCCGTCGCCTCCACGCTCAATCGCGGAGGGGCTCCAAACGCCAGCGCATCCAACGTGCGCCGCGTGCGTTCATTAAACAAAGGCTTCAAAACCCCAGGGTCCAACTCGCTGCGCAACGACAACAAAAACGTGTTCGTCCCAACCCCACGCCCCAACGATGCCTCCACCCACCCTCGCTCATGTCTCAACCTCAATCGCGGTACCGCCCACGCCCGGTTCGACCACGTGGCTTCCGATTCAATCGACTCAAACCGAACCCCATACGCCGTCGCCCGCCCCAGATTCAAAGACGCCCTCGCCCCAACCCCACCCCACCAATCCCCCATTTCTCCCCCACCCTCAGATCCCGTCGACCGACCTCGCGGGAGTTGAAAATGGGCCGATCCCCGAAGCTCCGGCGCGGCCTCCAACTCGATCTTCTCTAACCATCGCATTGCCGACCCGTCGATCCGACCCCAGATCGACAGAGGATCCAGTGTCGAAACCCAGTCCAGCGTGCCCGCACCGCTGCGAAAGTTCGCAAGTCCCGAAAAGCGGGCCAACCCTCCAAAGCCTCGCAAATCCAACTCCCGGAGCCGTATCTCGTCGCCTCTCCATTCCGCTCGGGCTTGAACTCGGTCGATCGCCAGCGACTTCAAATCCTCCGCCAAGACCAACCCCGTGGCGGCCAAATCCAAACTCGAGACTAGGTTCGTCCGGAATGATGACAGATCCGTCCACTCGACAAAGCCCCGCGCAACCGCCTGCTGCGGTGCCACATGTCCAGCCCAAGTAATATTGGAAATTGTCCCCCAACGCGTGGTCGCCCCCTCCAGCGAGGTTCGCAGATCCACCTGCCCCAAACCCATCCATCCCGCCTGCTCCAGATCAATCCGTGCCGTCACGTTCGAAACCTGAATCATCTGCGCCGCATGTCGAACCGGCCCCACCCCTAACTCCACCCTCGTCCTCAAAAGCGGCACCCCCGGAACCACAAACCTTCCACCCGACTCATGCGTCCCCTTCACCAAAACCTGGCCCAGATCCACTCCACTCACCACCGTATTCGTCGTCGCCACATTCCACGACCCCGAGATGAGTGCCGCGTTCGTCAAACATTGTGAAAGGTCCGCCTCCCATGTCGCCTCAGCCAGCGCGAAGCCCGCCGACCTCACCTTCGCTACTCGCCCTCGCAAATCGAGTGATACAAACGATCGAAGGGGTGGCCGATCGTTCACCAAGAGCTTGAGTCCAAGTTCCCCTACGCTCGCCCAAGGGGTTTCAACTCCGCCCGATCTCAAATGAACCAGCCCACGCGCGTTCTCCAGCGCTCGGGCATCCGCAGAAAATTGGATATCGATCTCAGTCGAATCCCCGAAATGGACCTGCTCCCCGATCTGGGCCAGCCGATACAGATCCGCAACCACCGCATCCGGCGAACGCCTCGGACCTCGTTCACCACCACCACCGAGATCCCGCAAATAGGATGCGTTGGTTAAAGTGCCTCCCAGATGGAGTCGCGCCCCCAACCACCGAGCCTCCAGCGGCTCAAGGCTCCACACGTCGTTCGTTCCCACTCTCAGGTCCAACCCAATGTGGTCCACGGTCAACGCCTTCGCCGGTTGATCCCCCACCCGTAGAGGCCAATTGAATCGTCCCTTGCGCAACCGCAACGCTTCCACTTCCACCCGCCCCCTCAAGACTTGCGCAAAACTCAAATCCAAAAGCACCTCCTCAAACACCAACCGCGGCGACCCCTGATCCTGTAAACCAACGATCGAAACCCGATCCACCACAATCCCCGATGGAAGCAACCGCATGGTTTCAAACGCTAGGTCAAATCCCTGACGCTTGAGACTGTTCGCAATCGACGTCTTCAGAAACTCCGGCAAGCCAACCAGGTTGAGGTAGATCAGCGGCGTGACCGCGATGAAAACCACAAACAACGTCGCCGTCCGACATCCCCGGACGAATCGTCGCAGCCTCGATACAACCGTGGTTGGTGCTTTGTCAGCCATCACGTCGCAATCCCCTGCCCTTCACTTCACAGGCTCAGGGACCACCAGATACGTCACCACATCCCGATATAACCCCGCCGGAAACTCAAACACAACCCACTCGCCATCCAACAACGCCGCCGCATACGTGTTCCCATCCGGGGCCTTCCGACCAAACCGAATCCAGTGCGACCGAGCCTCGGTGTTCCGGAGGGTGTCCACTCGCAACTCATACTTCGAGTCGTCAAATCCCAGCCTCGCCATCGCATCCTTCCCCTGCGCCACCCAACTCACAGCTTCCAGTTTCCCAATCCGATGGATCACCTCCAACACCGCCGCCAATTGAACGCCCTCAGGAGGCGTGAACGTCCCATTCTGCGAACGCGTAATATCCAACGCATTCGATTTCGACCGGATCGCAACCGCCGTCACGTTCGTGACGTGAAACTCCGCCACTTTACGGTCCCTCAGTTGATACGCCGAATGCGGCACTCGTAGCACCTCTCCTAGCTTCGCCGCATAAACTGAACTCTCGTCCCCTCGCCGCACCACAATCCGATCCACCAAATTCGTCCCCACCAAAACCTCCGCCAAAACCTGGTTAGTCGCCACACCACCTCCAACTCCACCCGCTGCTCCCGAAAGCAATCGATAGCGCCGCGCCGGTTCCACAAGTCCAAAGGGTGAGTAGTCCGCTACCGCGTCACTCAGAAAATCCACGATCTCCAATGAAGCCACTCGCGCCAACGCCGACTCAATCCACTCGGTGTCCCCACGGAATGTCGTTTTACCTAACACCCACCACGCGTCTCCCCGCTTCTCCACCGCAAACCGCTCCGTCGCTTCCACCTCCATTCGCTTCACCCCCGGCACCGCGATCGAAAGCAAATGTCGATCGCGGTACAGCGCGATCGGTGCCCGCAACACATCCGCGATGTTCTTATCCACCGCCACAACCCCACGGCCTTCCGTGATCTGCGCATAAACCAAACCCAAATCGTTCGTAAGGGTCTTCCCAAATCGCAACGTCACCAATTCGTTGGTTCCCTTTTTCAATCCCAGCTCCAACTCCGGCGGCTGAAGCCCAAAGTTCTCCAACTCCGCAGCGCTCGCGTCCGGAAGAAAACGAACCGCCGCCGAGCTCTGCAAGGCCTCCAAGATCCCATCCACAAAGGTCGTGTCCGCTCGCGCCTGAATTGGGGTCGTCACTCGCCACCGTCGCGTCGCCGCATCCCGCTCCAGATCCATAGGCGGAAAGTTCTTCCGCCGCACCTCAAAGTGATCAATCCCCACCGCTCGCGCCCCAGCCAACCGCCGATCCCGCCACGTGTAATGATCCGCCGTCAACCGCCCCAAAACACTCGCGTCCACCACCATCACCCCATCCTGTCCCAGCAATCGCGTATAAACGTTGCCTCCAACAACCGTCCGACTGCCAAATAAGAGCTCCGAACGCGAGGTCCCCTCCATGATCACCACCGTCGCCCACGCAGGCTCAAAACCCAGTCCACCCAACCCCTTCGGCAAACCCGCGACGTCCGCAGCCGTCAAATACGTCACCCGCGAAAGCCCCGCCAATGTGTCCAACAAGCCCTCCACCAAAGTCGTCTGCGCCGGGTACACCGATGGCGATACAATTCGCCACCCTTCCGAACCCGTCTCCAACCGCAAAACCTGGTTCGATATCGTGATCTGAATTCCGGTCACCGCATCCGGCCTCAACCCCGGTAACACCCGAGCCGCCCGCGCGTGCTGGCCCTCGGTATCCAATCCCCGACGTTCCACAAAATAAATGTAAAGAAACAGCGCCAACGCCGTCGCAAACAGAATCTTTGGTGTACGGGACTTCATGCAACTCTTTCACCTATCGACTGCGCCTCGCCCAAACCATCAGGCCCGCCAACAAAACTCCTCCGGGCATCCCCGCCAGCAGCATCCACCGCAGGCTGTTCATCTGCGACCCCGTCAACGTCAACCGATAGTCCTTCAAGGGCCTCGGCCCAATCTCCCCCACCAACAAAGCCCGATCCAATAACCAGTTCACCACGTCACTCAAAAAGTCCTGGTTCGCGAGTTGATCCAGGGTCTGGTTCCCCGCAAATACAGAATCCCCTACCACCACAATCCGTGTCGAACCACGGTCCGCCTTCACCCCCGTCACCCCTCCCTTCTCAACCGCCACCGCAATCGGAATCGACCCCTTCTGACTCGCCCCACCTCCCAGATCCCCAAGCTTCCTCACCTCCGATACCACTCCCGCCTCAGTCGTCGATGCAATCTCCTCAATCTTCAAACCATCCGGACTCGCGCCTCCAGTCGTAGCCTTCCGCACCGACCTCGGCCGAATCAAATACAGCATCGCCTTCCCCAAACTCTTCACTGTCGGATGCCCCGAGAAGTTCGCGATGAATAGGTCGTCCTGCCGAAGGTGCTTCTCCGGATCCGTGACCCGATCGTTCCCCACGGTCACTCCCCATTTCGCAAAAAGTCGCTCCAACCCCAACCTCTTCCCCGCACTCGAAAAGTCCATCATCGCCAATAACCGCCCGCCCTGGGTCAAAAACTCGTCGATCTGATCAATCTCCTCCGGAGCAAATGGAACCCTTGGCCCCGCCAAGATCAGTAAGGCATCCGAAGGTAGCGTGTTCGTCCCCCCAAACTGAAAGGTCCGCGTCCGAATGTTCTTCTCCTCCAACGCCCGTGCAAAACGTGAATATCCCTCGTCCCCCACAACAGTCGGATCCCCCTCGTCGTGCCCTTGCAAAAACAGCGCGGTGGATTGCTGCTTCTCAGACACCGAGATCACCGCCGATGTGAACGCTGGCTCTCCTTTGAAGTTCTGAGGCCGCGCCACGTTCGTCGTTCCCTGAAAAATCCCAGAATAGTCGTAATCCGACAGCTCACGTTGGTAGACCTTCTTCACGCTCGTGCCACTCTGGAAGATAACCAAGTCCTGATCCTTCTCCGAGTTCAACCCATACTGCGCTCGCACCCGCTGCGCCCCCGCTGCATCCCGATAGTAGTCCACAAACTCCAACGTCAGTCCCGAATAGTGATACTGATACTCCTTCAGAATGTTCTGCACCGAGTTGAAGACCGCCTTGTCCCGATCAAAAAACACCACCACCTGAATCGAATTCGTGAGCGACTTGAGCACCTTGATCGACAGCGGGCTGAGCCGGAACACATTCTCACGCGCCAAATCCCAACGCTTATAATGCCGCGAGGCGAGGTAGTTCACCATCACCACAATCGCCAAGAGCGAAGCCACCGAGCAGATCACTTGCAGGCCAATACGAAAGCGCCGTGCCGCGTTGAAACTCTCGGGGTTCTCGTCCATGGAATCGGGTAGGCTCATTTCCATCGGCGGCTCTCAACCACCTTGCAGTTCAAAAATAGGAAAAACACCGTGACGCTCAGGTAAAAGACCACATGTCGAGAGTCCACCGTCCCTCGCACAAACTCCCGCATGTGATCCATCATCGAGAGCTGCTTCAAAACCTTCGGAAACCACCCCGGCAACGTGCTCATGCTCGGTGCCAGAAAACTGACCAAATATAACGCAATCCCCATCGCAAAACTCGTCATCGCCGCAATGATCTGGCTCCGCGTCAACGAACTCGCAAAGCAGCCCAAGGAAATATAAAGGCACCCCAAACACAGGATTCCCAAAAACGTCCCCACCACCGCTCCCACCTCCAATGCCGTCGGATCCCCCGTAAACTTACGGATCAACCACAAACACCCCAATAGCGGCGTCCACATGATCAGATAAAAAATCAACGCGCCGCTAAACTTCGCCAACACCACCGCCACATCCCCCACCGGAGCCGTCATCAGCGTCTCATACGTCCCCGAGTATTTCTCCAACGCAAAAGTCCGCATCGTAATCACCGGTGTCGCAATCAATAGGATTAACCAAAAATAAAGTGTCTCATAAAAGAACTCCGCCAACGGCGTCTCCGATCCCTCCTGGTTCAACACCGATATCAAACTGTAAAAACTCAACCCCAAAAGTAACTGGACCGTCGCAATGATCACATACCCCGAAAATGAGGCAAAATACCCTCCCAACTCTCGCCGCGCCAACGTCGCAAAAACTCTCATTCAGCCTCCTCCTCCTTCGACGCCCGCGTCAAATGCACAAACACATCCTCCAAACTATGCCGACTCCGCGCCAAATCCCGAAGCTTCCACCCACGCTGCACCACCACCTCGAAGATCAACGGCCGTAAATCTACTCCCTCCCTCGGCGTCAAGGCACAGCGCACATACTCCCCGTCCATCGCCGAAAGGTTATACTGCCGCACCTCCGGCGTTGCCTCCCAACAGGCCTTCAATTCCTCCGTCCCCGCCGCTATCTCCGCCACCACTTGCCCCCCGTCGCTCAGCATCCGCTGCAAGTTCGCAGTCGTGTCCGATGCCAAAATCCGTCCCTGGTTCAAGATCAACACCCGACTGCATGTCATCTCCACCTCCGGCAGGATGTGCGTAGACAACAGCACCGTGTGTTTCCCCGCCAAATCTTTGATCAACTGCCGCACCGACCGGATCTGGTTCGGATCCAACCCTATCGTCGGCTCGTCCAAAATAATTAAATCAGGCTCGTGCACCAACGCATCCGCCAGCCCAACGCGCTGCCGAAAACCCTTCGACAGATGCTGAATCACCCGCCCCGCTACCTCCGTCAACCCACACTGGCTCATCACCACGTCCACGCGCTCCCGTATCGCTGCCCCGCTCAACCCCTTCAGCTTCGCACGAAACTTGAGATACTCCCGAACACGCATGTCCAAATGGAGCGGGTTGTTCTCCGGCATATACCCAATCCGCCGACGCACCTCGTCCGGTTGGTGAAACACGTCAAAGCCCGCCACACGCGCCGATCCCGAAGTCGCCGGCATGAACGACGACAAAATACGCATCGTCGTGCTCTTCCCCGCCCCATTCGGCCCTAAAAACCCCACAATCTCTCCCCGCGCAACGCTGAAGCAAAGACGATCGATCGCCGTATGCCCCGCATACCGCTTCGTCAGCTCGTCCACTTCAATCATCGCCACGTCACTCATGCTTCGTTCCTACCGCTACCGCCGCCAACCCATTCACATTAATTCTACCCGGTCACTTCCACCCCGCCCTTCGCTCGCTCCTACGCCACCCTTCCCCATGCCTCTCACCGCAAAACCACCTCAGCCGTTCCATTGAACGTTTGTATGTAGCGCCCGATAATGCGCTCTCTCAGCACCGAAAGCACAACCTTTTCTCCAGCCGCTTTTTCATGAAGGATGCGCGCCGCCGCCGCTACCGTCGGCGTCGGCTGCCGGTTGATCGCCTGAATAATCAACCGCCGCTCCAATTCCGCCTTCGCCGCAGGTCCCGACTTCTCCAAACCCGCGATGATCAATCCCATCGTCGTTCCAACCCCTAAACTCTCCGCAAGTTCCGGCGTCAACTGCTGCACGCTCGCCCCAAGTCGCTTCTGGATCAGCTCCGCATTGAAGAAACTCGACTCCTTCACCTGCCGCGCTGTCAACTCCATCACCTTCCCGTTCCGCCGAACCTGAATCGCCACCGCTCGCTGGTCCCCAACCGCAATCAAGATCCGGTTCAAATCGATAAAATTCCTCGGCACCTGCCCGTCCACCGCCTGAATCACATCCCCCGCTCTCAACCCCGCTTTCTCCGCAGGGCTTTCTTTCTCAATCGACTGCGCTTGCAACGGCCGTACCCCAGGGTTCACCCGCGCTCCAAACCAAAGTCCCTCCAGCTCCGGCGTGAAAATCTCCGATAACGCCTCCGAAACCGCCTTGATCGGGATCGCAAATCCAATGCCCTGCCCCCCCTTCAGAACCGCTACGTTGATGCCGATCACCTCACTACGCAAGTTGATCAGCGGGCCACCGCTGTTTCCAGGGTTGATCGCCGCATCCGTCTGTAGCCAGTCTTGGATGTCTAAAGCCTCGTCCGAATGCGCCGGCCGACGACTCTTTGAACTCAAAATGCCACGACTCACCGATCCCCCCAAGCCAAACGGATTTCCCAACGCAAGAACCGTCTCCCCCAACATCAGGTCGTCGTCCGGTGCAAACCGCGCCGCTGTAAATTTCTCCCCTGGCTTCGATTTGATCTTCAGCAACGCCAAATCCGTCCCTCGCTTCAAGGCTAAAACCTCCGCCTCCAACGGCTCCGCACGATCGTTGAGCTTCACCCAAACCTTCGATGCCCCCCGCACTACATGGTCGTTAGTTAAAACATACCCCGATTCGTCAATGATCACTCCCGATCCACGGCTATATTCCGTCTCCGCTTGCCGCCTCTGCCGATAGCCAAAGAATTGTTGCAGCAGTTCCTCATACGGATCACGGCTCTCCACAATCGTCGCCGTTCCGATGTTCACCACGCTCGGTAGGATTTTCTCAATCGCCTCCACCACCGCATCCCGCCGCACGTCCACCGCCGGAGCCAACCCACCCCCGCCCCCAGCCTCAGCCGCCATACCCTGCATACACACACACGCTGCCCCCAACATCCAACTCCCCAGTAAAGTTCTTACCCTCGCCCCAAGCCTCAAACCTCGGACGCTAATGCCACGACGCCCGCTCAGTTCCTCTACCTTCTCAGCGCTCATTTCACATTGTGTCGGTTTCATATTCTCGATTAGAGACAGCTCAACTCCGATCCCGTTCGGAAGGCCACAGCTCCAGCACTTCTCCTGCCCATGCACCGTCATTTGCGCCCCGCTGTAGGCCGTGTGACCTCACACGGCGTTGCCCCCTGTCTCCGGTTCATGGTCCCAGTGCGCGAGGTTCCAGCTTCAAGGCAATCTAATCTCTATCCAATCCCTAACCCCACCTCTTTCCCTCTCTTCTTCCACGGGCGTTCATGCTGACCTATTACCCACCGAATCCGCCACCCAAGAACCCCCAGCATGGCACCCCATCCCCCTCGCTTTCAAGACTGCTCAACCTCCCGTCGGACACCAACCTCCCACCCTGCCTGCTGCCCGTAGCCTCCCCTCCCGAACACCGCCCCATCAGGGCTGTTTCAAACTCCCCGGGAGCGCCGGCACCCTTGCCGGCCTTGGGAGGCCCATCGACCACCCGCCTCTCTCCGCCCAAGACCGCCTGCCCCCGCCGATGTCCCAAAGCCAAAAGTCCCCGAGGCTTTCCGAACCCCGGGAGCGCCGGCACCCTTGCCGGCCTTGAGAGGCCTAACGACCACCCGCCTCTCTCCACCCAAGACCGCCTGCCCCCGCCGATGTCCCAAAGCCAAAAGTCCCCGAGGCTTTCCGAACCCTGGGAGCGCCGGCACCCCTGC
>Ga0172367_10004017_pt1 | contig 18597 bp, 16 predicted proteins | sample Lak10m_FD_114542 | JGI IMG/M metagenome (GOLD analysis project Ga0172367, IMG submission 114542) | Freshwater microbial communities from Kabuno Bay, South-Kivu, Congo - kab_022012_10m | ecosystem: Environmental > Aquatic > Freshwater > Lake | place: Democratic Republic of the Congo: South-Kivu...
CCTTCAACGAACAAAGTCTGATTCGCAATCAACACATGAGCAACAAGAAACGCAAACTGCTCCGCGAAGTGGAACTTATTGTGATTGATGAAGTGAGTATGCTGCGCGCTGATCTTCTGGATGCAATCGATTGCGTGCTGCGAATGGTGCGCCGCAACAGTTTTCCTTTCGGCGGTGTGCAACTTCTCTTCATCGGCGATCTCGGTCAGCTCCCGCCTGTTGTACGTGACACCGAATGGAACATCCTGAAAAAATATTACAGCAATCCGTTTTTCTTCGATGCACAAGTGCTGCGCGATCATCCTCCCGTACATATCGAGTTTGAACGTGTGTACCGCCAGTCCGACGAACGTTTCATTGCACTGCTGAACAATTTGCGCAACAACACCGTAACGTCTGATGATGTTCAATTGCTGAATTCGTTCGTGAAGCAATCAAAATCTGTTGACGACGGCACAGTGATGCTCACTACGCACAACAACAAAGCGGACACTGTGAATCGTGCATCACTGGAAAAACTTGCAGGGAAATCCTCCACGTTCACCGCGAAAGTTGATGGCGATTATCGGTTAATAATCAGTTGACCCTTACCTTGAGTTTCTGTTGTATTTACGTTGTATGTGTAAACTCCATTAGGAAGTGAACTGAGATCAAGTGTAATGATTGATCCTGCAGCAATCGTGTTCACATTCTGCATCAAAACAACTTTACCATTGATATCGCGAATGATGAATTGTGCTCCTTCATTCATCGTATTGTCAAATCGGAATGAGACGTTGTCGGTAGACGGAACAGGATAAACAATCATTCCGCTAATAGCAGTTTGTTCTGCGATGCCAACCAGAATCACATTCACAGATGAAGTGTCGTTATTCAGAATCGCATCGCTTGGCTTAGATGTCCAAACGAGCAGAACTTCATTTCCTGAATACGGAGGCGACAACTGTGTAGAGAATGTGAAGTAAGCGGAATCTCCCGGATTGATAAGCGGTCCGTTGTATTGTTGTGTTACACTTGTCGGATTGCTTGCGAGTTTGTAATTCACATTGATGTTGTAGTTGTCCGGATAGTTGCCGTAGTTCTTGATGTAACAGGAAACATTCGTAGGTCCGGGAACTGTTGAGTTGTTTGCAGGTGATGTGATTGCACAAACACCAACGTCTTCCGGATTTGCTTTCTGATAATCAACACCAATGAAGAAATCACAGATTTGGTAATCGCGATATGTTGACCAAAACACGGAAAACACTTCGTACGTGCGACGGCTGAAAGGAGGAGTAAGGTCCTGCGCAATGGAAACTGTAGTTGTTGCCATTTCCCATTCAACGTACACGCCTCCGCTGTTAATGGTAACAGGACTTGAAAGCGGAACTGTTACAACAGAATACGGAACTATGTTATTACCCAATACAGCAACAGAATCAAGTAGTGTTCCGGGTGTTCCGTTCGGACCGTCATCATCAAATACCTTCGCATAAAATGCAATTCCTGAGGCAGGCGCTGTTGCGCAAATGAAAGTCGTATTCACAATACGCGCAGGATAAGAAGCAGGCGCGATATAAACACCAACACCCCCTTGTCCACCATTCCATGAGATTGAACTCAGTACAGGATTCGTGTGATTGGCTGTGTAATTCAATCCGATTGTAGTGAGCGACGTATCCACTACTACAATCTCCTGAATAATGGAATCGTTCACAGGTGTGGAATCCATCAAAAGCGGTGAAATAGTAGTTACGAAACGATGTGTGCCGAGTGAAGCAGGAGAGAAGGTTGCGTTAGGATATGTAATCAAAACATCCTGTGCAGGTGGTAATCCCGGAGCTACAGTGTAAACGTCGCTTACCAATGTTGTTCCTGCGATGTCAGTTACTTTTCCGGTTACAGTTAGTGATGGGAGCGTAGTGTTTCCCTGATTCATGATATCCGTTTGCAGTGGATATGGTCCTGTTAAATTTGGCACGAAAATTCCTCCGTTGTCGTCGTTACCGTTCCATGACACACTTACATCTGTTACAGACAAAGATGGATTCACGGGATAGTAATAACGAATCGAGTAATTCGCAGCAGGTTGTGTCATCAGTGGCTGCAAACCCATATTTCCGCTTACGTTTTCAATTCCTGTACTGAAATTGGATTGAGAAATGCCGGTACTCGACATGAAGTTTACAGTAATGGTTGAATCCGCGCGATTGAGAATAATTTCAAACGTGTTGCTTCCGGTGAATCCCGGAGAACTTGGCGACCAATACGGAACGTTCTGATATTCTATACAGAAACTATCGGCGTTGGCATAAACATAAACTTTGCCGGGATTGTTTACACCGAGGAAAGTAAGATCTGCCATGTGACCGGCAACGTAGTTGTTAACGCCTGTCGGATTCGGGATTGCAGGAAAATTAGCCGCAATATTTCCCGGACCGAATGAAATGTATCCATTGGAACCTACCCAGCATTTGGATACGTTATACCAGTAATACGGATACAGATTTCCCAATGAAACCGGTCCGATGAAGTTATCATCGCCAAGTCCGTTCAACTGCGTTCCGATTTGCGTGATGTCCCACCATTGATATGCCGGACCTCCGGGTTCGTTACTGTCTTTCCAGGTATAACCGTATTGGTCAGGGCCGCCCTGATTCGCGAAAGAGAAAATGGAGCACAGCAGTGCCGAAGCAAGTAGAAATTTTTTCATGTGCAGGTAAGGTGGTTTGCAATGCGAATATAGTGAAAATGACCGTATTCTCGTTGGGCCTTTTTACAGTTAGGCAATACTGAATATCTACTTCCAGGACAATCCGCGTTCACGCAATTTCATCGGGTTTTTTCGCATAATTCTGCGAACCAACCACAAAATCAGGGACGGGGCGTATTTATAACCTTTGGTAGCAAGACGTTTTCCCATGTCTTTGTATTCTTCATTCGATTCCGGGAGTGCTGTTCTCAAACCATCAACATATCGGTTGTACATACAGAATGCTGCTGCAATCAGAACTGTATCATGAATCTCTTCATCCGTAGCTCCGGCGCGTTTTGCAGCGTCAATGTGTTCTTGCGTCACTTCGCGTCCGCTCTGCTGAACTTTACCTGCTATTCTCAGTAGCGATTTCATTTTTTCAGATACAGGTGCGGTGTCAATATTTTCTATTACACATTGAACTGCTTTGCCGTTATCTCCCAGATGCTCGTTGGCTGCGGCACTATGAGAAAGGTGACAGAACTCACAATTATTCAGATACGAAACATGCGAAGCAATCAGTTCGCGTTCACCGGAGGTAAGTGTAGAAGGCCCGTGCAGCAGCGTATGAGCTAAAGTGGAAAGCGCTCTTCCTGTAGGTGCTTTGTAGAACAGCAGGCTCACGATTCCGGGTTGCGGAATATTGGTGTTAATGTATGTCATGGTAGGTAGCGTTAGTCGTAAGGAAGATACAAAGAATCAATAAAGTAACATTAGGAAAGCTTATTGAGTTTACCGCAAATGAAAAAAGGAAGACTTTCTGTCTTCCCTTTCTTTTCTGTTCGCGATGATTTTTATCCCAGATACGTCTTCAGTAATTTACTTCTGCTCGTATGCTTAAGACGACGAATCGCTTTTTCTTTGATCTGACGAACGCGCTCACGTGTGAGATCAAAACGTTCTCCGATTTCTTCCAATGTCAATGCGTGTGCTCCGTTCAATCCGAAATACAAACGCACTACATCTGCTTCACGCGCCGTCAAAGTAGAAAGTGCTCTTTCAATTTCTCTGCGCAGCGACTCGTTGATGAGCGTATTCTCCGGGCTCGGCATGTCATCGCTTTGCATCACATCATACATGTTGCTCGTGTTCTCATCGCTTGACGCGAGCGGAGCATCCATGGACACGTGACGACCGACGTTACGCATTGCTTCCTTGATGTCTTCAGGTGAAAGATCCAAAGCTGCTGCGATTTCATCAGCACTCGGTTCGCGTTCGTATTCCTGCTCAAGGCGGGCAAATGTTTTATTGATTTTATTGATCGATCCGATCTTGTTCAGCGGCAAACGAACAATACGCGACTGTTCTGCCAAAGCCTGAAGAATGGATTGACGAATCCACCATACTGCGTATGAAATGAATTTGAAACCGCGTGTTTCATCGAAACGCTGCGCGGCTTTGATCAATCCGAGATTGCCTTCGTTGATCAAATCGGGAAGGCTTAAGCCCTGATTTTGGTACTGCTTCGATACGGAAACTACGAATCGAAGGTTGGCATTTACCATTTTGGCAAGCGCCAGTTGATCGCCCTTGCGGATTCGCCCCGCCAGATCCACTTCTTCCTCAGCAGTAATCAAATCAACGCGACCGATTTCCTGCAAATACTTATCCAGAGACGCCGTTTCTCTGTTCGTAACCTGTTTTGAAATTTTTAATTGACGCATACTCAGTGGGGGGGTTATTGTATTAGTGTTTCATTCAGTATGGATGGGTTTGTCTTTTAAATCCGCCTAACTAAACGAAAGATAAGTAAAAAGGTTACGATTTGTGGGAAACCCGGTTGGTTTGTGAATTACCGAAAGCCGCAAATATTGTGCCTTGCGGGGAAACGTAACGGTGAAAAACAAAAACGCTCCCCGAAATTTGGGGAGCGTTTTGAAATTTAATTCTGCTCGTTAGCGTTCTCAGTTTTCGGAGGACGCGGTCCGCGATTTTCGCGCGGCGGACGCTCCTGAAAACCTTCCGGTTTCGGCATCAGCGCTTTTCTTGAAAGTCTGAATTTGCCGGTCTTCGGATCGATCTCAACGAGTTTCACCTGAACCATATCTCCTTGCTTCAGGATTCCGTCAAGATTGTCCAGACGCTTCCAATCCACTTCAGAGATGTGCAGCAATCCGTCTTTGCCCTGTTAAAGTATTAATTATCTAACTTTTTTAATAACTCCTACTAAATCAATAGGAAATATATATATTTGCATCCTCAAAGGATTTAAATGTTATCGCAGAAGTCGAAATACGCCATAAAGGCATTGGTTGCGTTAGGGAAGAGCAGTTCTCCTTCGCATGTGATACGCATTTCGGATCTGGCCGCTGCGGAAAATATTCCGCGCAAATTTCTCGAAGCAATTTTACTTGAATTGCGCAAGCAGGGAATACTCGCCAGTAAAATGGGAGTGAACGGCGGCTATTATCTGCTCAAAAAACCTTCTGAAATATTCATCAGTCAGGTGATGCGACTAACAGACGGACCGATTGCTCTTATTCCTTGTGTAAGCTTGAATTTTTATGAACCATGCTTGGAATGTGATAACGAAGCAACTTGCAGTATTCGTGATATGGCGCTTCAGGTTCGGGATGCAAGCTTAAACATCCTCAGCAACACATCTATCCAGGATTTGATTGAGAAGGAAAATAAACTGAAAAAGAAAATAAAATAAGTTGCAGCATATTATTTCCTGCACCAAATCATTACTAATATGTCTAACACTGTTTCCTGCCCTGTTTCCGGCAAACGTATCAACGAAAACGCTGCGCGAATTGCTGCGGGCGTTACAGTTATCTTAACTATTGTCGCTGTTATTTTTCAGTTGTATTGGATCATGCTGATACTTGCTGCGGATTTCGCTGTGCGTGCGTTTTCCTCCGGCAAGTGGAGTCCGATGCGATGGCTGGCGCAAAACATAGTTAAAGCCCTTAATCTTCCGAACGTCCCCGTTGATGCTGCTCCAAAAAAATTCGCTGCCGGTTTAGGAATGGTATTCAGCGCATTGATTTTCATTACAGGTTTCATGCAGTTTACACTGGCGCATTACATCATCGCGGCTATGTTAGCAGGATGTGCAATTCTTGAATCGGTTTTTGCATATTGTTTGGGTTGTGTGGTGTACACGTTCCTGATGCGGTTTCTTCCCGATAAAGACAGTTCAGTTCAATTCCCTCAAAGTAAAACAGGTTAAATAATAACACAATGTCACTCGTCAACAACGCAATATTAGAAAGGATAAACAGTTTAATTGTGGTTGTTAACGCACAAGGGCGAGTGGAGTATGTAAGTCCTTCTGCAAAGCGAATCTTAGGATTTGAGCCCGAACAATTGCTGGGTGAAGGATGGTGGAACCTGACGCGGGATGACAGAAAAGAGCGAAGAAAGATCAGGGAACTGGTCCGCAAGCAAATTGAGCAGAAAGAGCCTTTAGAGTTGGTTCCGCAGGAACGATTACTGAAAACTTCATCAGGCGGAGATCGCTGGATTCTTTGGAATACTTCTAAAGGATTGTTCAATAAACTGGTCGCAATAGGTCATGATATTACCGAGAGAAAAATCTCGGAACAGCAATTGGTGTTCAAGCACAAGGAACTTGAGCAGCAAAATCTGGAGATACTGGCAAGTATTCGTTACGCGCGACGAATACAGGAATCCATCTTACCTGATATTCACAAACTTCAACCTGCGTGCAAAGAAGCATTCGCTCTGTTTCTTCCTAAAGATGAAGTGAGCGGAGATTTTTATTTTCTCCATCAGAAGGGAACAAAAGTATTTGCAGTGGCAGTTGATTGTACAGGTCATGGTGTGCCGGGAGCATTGATGACAATGATAGCCAATTCGCTTTTACGTGAAGTGATCGTGAAACAGGGAATAGAAGATCCTGCGGAAATACTGTATCGTCTCGATGATGAATTACTTATTGAACTCAATAAAGACGATGGCAGAGATATCACTAACGATGGAATGGATGTGGCGATCGCGGTAATTGATACTGCAGGAAATACGATAACGTACGCAGGAGCATTCAGACCAATGTTGCTGTTACGTAAAGGAGAATTCATTGAATTTGAAGCGAACCGCTTTCCAATCGGATTCTACGGTAATTCGGTGAAGCATTTTACGTCGCAGACTCTTGAGTTGGAACCCGATGATACATTCTATTTATTCACCGATGGATTTTGTGATCAGTTCGGTGGAGAGCGAAAAAAGAAGTTCAACAGAGTTCGCTTTAAAGAACTATTGCTTTCTGCTCAGTCTATGCCATTAAAAGAACAAGAGGCATTTCTGAAGTATGCTTTGGTGAATTGGCGACAGGACGAACCGCAAGTGGACGACGTTCTTGTGATAGGCATAAAAGTCTGAATGAAATTTATTTGAAATAAACTCCTACTAAAATGGTAGGATATATAGAAATTGTTATTTTTGCATTCAACTATTCAAAACGAATAAAGAAAGTCAATCAATGGAAAAGGTTTATCTCAGCGAAAACGGCCCCGAAATTTCTCAGATCATCTACAGTTTCTGGAGAGCGGAAGAGGATCCCGGAGAGTTAAGTTTAAAAGCGGTGGAGAATAAAGTTCACAGATGTCTGGAGTTGGGTGTGAATACTTTCGACCATGCCGATCATTACGGACATTTTCAGATTGAAGAATGGTTCGGGCAGGTTTTAAAGCAACGCTTGGTGAAACGCGATGAAGTTGTTATTTCAACCAAATGCGGTCTTACCGGATTTGACCATACGCAAGGTGTTCGTCCTTACCAGGATAACAGTGCAGTGAACATCAGGAGAAGTGTTGAAGCTTCATTGAAGAAATTGCAGACGGATTACATAGATATTTTTCTTCTGGAACAATTTGATCCGTTAACCGATATTGATGAAACCGCTTCCGCACTCACCGAGCTCGTGTTGAAAGGATATGTGAAGCATATCGGTGTGGCCAATTTTACCGTGCATCAACATCAATTACTGAGTTCGCGATTGTCGCTCCCGATTGTTACCAATCACTTGGAATTTAACTTACATCGCGTTGAACCATTGTTCGACGGAACGATAGATTTTATACGTGAGCAATACAGCAAGCCTCTGGCGTGGGCGCCGCTTGCAGGTGGTCGCTTACTTACAGTTTATGATCACAGAACCTTGAACATCCGGCAGACTTTGCAGCGATTGGCAGAGAAATATCAAATCAGTGTTGATCAGTTGGCAATCGCATGGTTGTTACAGGTGGGTGCATTACCGATAGTCGGAACAAACAGTTACCAGCGGCTGCTTAACGCTACACGTGCAGTGGATATTAAACTCGAACGCGAAGATTGGTATACGATTTATTTCGCTGCAAAACCTGACACTGTGAACGTCAATCAACCCAATACTGTTCATTGATGTATTTGCTGGCCATAGGATTGGTTTTATTGTTCATCGCAGCAGAGTACATAGTTGCACTGAAGCGAAAGGAGAACGGCGTCTTCTCATTTGAAAATTCGATTTCCAATATCAACATCGGAATTTGTGAAAGACTCATCAATCTTTTTATGGCTCCGCTTTTCTTTTCATTGTTTACTTATGTATATGAACACTATGCGTTATTCAGTATTAATGCGCAATGGTATACTTGGATCATTCTGTTACTGATCACTGATTTTGTTTGGTATTGGTATCACAGATTGGGACACGAAGTGAATCTTTTCTGGGCAGCGCATATTGTCCATCACCAGAGTGAAGATTTTAATTTAACGGTTGCAGCGCGCATCACCGTTTTTCAGGCGTGGGTGCGAACCTTGTTCTGGTGTACGTTGCCGGTTCTTGGTTTTTCTCCTGAGATGGTTACCGGTATTCTCGTTATACACGGTGCATATTCATTCTTCACGCATACGCAGTTGGTAGGGAAGCTGGGGATTCTTGAGCATATTTTTATTACGCCATCACATCATCGTGTTCATCATGCGTGCAACGAGCAATATCTCGATAAAAACTACGGTGATGTGTTTGTTTTCTGGGACAAACTTTTCGGAACATTTAAAGAAGAAAATGAACAGCCTGTTTACGGCTTAACACACCCGTTGAAGAGTCACAGTTTCCTGTGGCAGCATTTTCATTATTACGCGGAAATGTTCGCCTATGCCCGAAAAAAGAAAAACGGGTTCGACAAACTCAGAGTTTTATTTGCATCGCCTTCCGAAATGGATCCTGAGGTTCGACCTGTTTTGGAAAGAAAATTATTGAAGAAAAGGAAGCAACCGCTTCGTCCGGTTCATAAAATTTACATTGTAATACAAGTTATAATTGCATTCGTCGTGCTCGGTTATTTTATAGTTAATTATAGTCATTTAACGAGATTGGAGAAAACGGAGTTTTTTGTTTTGGTGGTTACCACTCTTATTATTTGCGGTGCGGTACTCGAGCAGAAACGATGGACATTTTTTCTGGAGCTTTTCCGTCTGGGTCAGTTTCTTCTTTTCGGTTACTTCTTTTACGATGCTCCTGAATTATTTAAAGTTCTCGGAATGATTTTCGCCGTTTTATTCATGTTATTACCGGCAAGAGAAAACTATAATCGACACATTTTAAGATTAAGTGAACTCCAATGATCCCGATAGAACTAAATGATTATTCATAGTATGTTAGTAACTACACGATCATTGCAGACATACAAAATTGCTTTTGTCGATTGTATGTAATTTTTTTGACTCAAATCTAAAAGTACAAAACAAGCATACCCTCCGCATTTCACACTAATAAAACAAAACTCATTATGGCAGAAAATAAATCGCAACAGACAGCTCTTGGCGATGTAGCAGCAAGACAATTGGCAATTGCTACGCGTACGGTCCCGCAGATGTTAAACATCACACCTCGCTGGCTTACACATCTTCTTCACTGGATTCCGGTTGAATCCGGAGTGTACCGACTGAACAAGGTGAAGGAAGGAAGTCAGATTGAAGTGGATTGCTCAGCGAGAGATGAACGTGAGTTGCCGCACACGTTTGTTGATTACGTGGAAAATCCGAGAGAATACAACCTCAGTGCTGTTAATACTTTGGTGGATGTTCATACGCGTGTTTCTGACTTGTACAGTAAACCGTACAATCAGATCAGCGAACAATTGCGACTTGCTATTGAAACGATTAAGGAGCGTCAGGAAAGCGAGTTGATTAATAACCGTGAGTATGGTTTGCTGCACAGCGTTCATCCTTCTCAGGTTATCAAAACCCGCACCGGTGTTGCCACTCCTGATGATTTGGATGCGTTACTGGTAAAGGTGTGGAAGGAGCCTGGATTCTTTTTGCTCCATCCCGAAGCGATTGCAGCATTTGGCAGAGAATGTACACGTCGTGGTGTTCCACCTCCTACAATTTCATTATTCGGATCGCAGTTTATTACATGGAGAGGAATACCGCTGATTGCGTGTGACAAAGTTCCTGTGGTTAAAGGCAAAACAAAAATATTGTTGATTCGTACAGGAGAAAGCAGACAGGGTGTTGTTGGCTTATACCAGCCAAATTTACCGGGAGAGCAGACTCCGGGATTGTCAGTTCGCTTCATGGGAATCAACAATAAAGCTATTGCGTCTTATTTGGTATCACTGTATTGTTCATTAGCAGTTCTTGTTGATGATGCTATCGCGGTACTGGAGGATGTTGATGTTACAAAGTATCATGAGTACAACTACAAGTAGTAGTCGGGAAGTACAACAATTGCACTTTGTAAAATCAAACACATGGATATCAAGGATTTTTCCTCGAATGATTTTCCGCATGAATCGGAGTTGGAAAAAATAGCCAACGAGCTGTTTAAATCTGTACCGGGTTCTACGCAACCAAATTCCGGATTGACGGAGCTTGTTCAAAGTCAATTCGAACACAATGATTCGATAAGTGAAAATCAAAGTTCGGATGCTTTGGGAAAAATTTCTCCGAATTTGGTGAATCACAAATCGCTTGGATTCGGTCAGATTCCGAGTTCCATTGCGGGAAGCGGCATTTCACCTTCTGCGATTAATCATCCGAGTGATTTTAATGTCGATGAGCCGCAAACAAGTCTATCAGATCCCCACTTTTATAATGGTCAGATTCCTAAATCTGTTGCGGGAAGCGGGAAGTCACCTTCGGTGGAGAATGATCCGCTTTACGGATTGCATTCAAGCGCACCTCTTGCGGGCCAACTTCCATTTGAGAATGAGGAACCTTTTCGCAATGATTTGTCAGGGGTTTTGGCTCAGATTAATTTTTCTTTCCCAACATCGCAGTTGCCGCATGTTTCCGCTTTCGGAGTCAACGAACACTCGTATTATTTTCTGACCGGACAAAATCCTGTGCAGTATGCCAACCATTTCCTTGGAGGAACCGGTGGGCATTCCAACACGCATGGTTTAACGAGTTATGTGAAACCGCCTTTTGATATCAACTTGGTGAAGGCGGATTTCCCGATTCTGAAAGAGCGCGTGAATGGAAAACCATTAATCTGGTTGGACAATGCAGCCACAACGCAGAAACCGAAGTTGGTTATTGAAAGGATCAATCATTTTTACGAACACGAAAATTCCAACATACATCGTGCAGCACATGAATTGGCGGCTCGTTCTACAGATGCTTATGAAGCAGCGCGTAGAAAAGTGCAATATTTTCTTAATGCCGGTTCTGTAAATGAAATAGTTTTTGTCCGCGGGACAACCGAGGCGATTAACCTTGTTGCGCAGAGCTGGGGTGATCAGAATCTGAATTCAGGAGATGAAATTATTCTCAGCAATCTGGAACATCATGCCAACATTGTTCCATGGCAGATATTGGCTCAGAAGAAAGGGTTGAAGATCCGCGTCATTCCTGTTGATGATGATGGACAGATACTTTTGGATGAATACGGTAAACTATTCAATTCAAAAACAAAACTGGTTTCATTCACTCACGTATCCAACGCGCTCGGAACTGTTACACCTGCAAAGCAGATGATCGATATGGCACATGCTAACGGCGCAAAAGTTCTGTTGGACGGTGCTCAATCGGTGTCGCATATGCGTGTTGATTTGCAGCATCTGAATCCGGATTTCTTTGTCTTCTCAGGACACAAAGTTTTCGGTCCTACGGGAATCGGAGTTTTGTATGGAAAAGAAGAAATTCTCAACTCAATGCAACCCTGGCAAGGCGGTGGCAATATGATCAAAGATGTAACCTTTGAGCATACAGAATACCACAATGCGCCCGGGCGTTTTGAAGCGGGGACTGGTAATATTGCGGATGCAGTAGGACTTGGGGCGGCCATAGATTATGTGAACAAAATTGGAATTGATCTGATCAATCAATATGAGCACGGATTGTTGGTGTACGGAACAAATTTGTTGAAACAGGTTCCTGGATTACATCTCGTTGGTACAGCAGCTCACAAGGCAAGTGTTATGTCGTTCACGCTTGACGGATTCACCAATGATCAGGTAGGCCAGGAGTTGAACAAAGAAGGCATAGCCGTACGAACAGGACATCATTGTGCACAGCCTATTCTCAGACGCTTCGGTTTGGAAAGCAGTGTTCGTCCCTCTCTCGCTTTTTATAACACGTGCGCAGATATTGATGCGCTGGTCACGGTTTTACACAAATTAAAATCGGGTCAGAAAACTTCTTATTTCGGCGGACGGTAATTGCAGCGGTTACAGGTGTGCAGTTTGATGGAGCATTTTTATGCCATGCCCTTGATTTGTCAGCACTGTGCTTTCGTTTCCTTCGTTGCACCACGACAATATATCTACTCCTTTATCAATGATCCGAAAGTTGATTGTTACAATAAATTTCCGAAGTAGCTTCTGCTCTCCGCGCTTCCGGATAGAGGTGGATAATAAAGAAAAAACTCCCGTCTGATTTCTCAAACGGGAGTTTCTTTAGCGTACTCTGAAATTAATCTTGCTTTTCATTATTAGCGTTCTCTGTTTTCGGAGGACGCGGTCCGCGATTTTCGCGCGGCGGACGCTCCTGAAAACCTTCCGGTTTCGGCATCAGCGCTTTTCTTGAAAGTCTGAATTTGCCGGTCTTCGGATCGATCTCCACGAGTTTCACCTGAACCATATCTCCTTGCTTCAGGATTCCGTCGAGGTTGTCCAGACGCTTCCAATCCACTTCAGAGATGTGCAGCAATCCGTCTTTGCCCGGTAGGAATTCAACGAATGCACCGAAAGCCATAATGCTCTTCACTTTGCCTTCGTAAACTTCTCCAACTTCAGGCATAGTAACAATTGCTTTCACTTTTGCTACTGCTTTGTCGATTGCAGTTTTATCTGATGCAGCAATATCAACGATACCGAATTCACCTTGCTCTTCAATCATGATTGTAGTGCCGGTTTCACGCTGCATTTCCTGAATGATTTTTCCGCCAGGTCCGATAACCGCTCCGATAAACTCGCGCGGAATACGAAGCTGTACCATGCGTGGTGCATGCTCTTTCATTTCTTCGCGTGGCTCAGACATCGTCTTCATCATTTCACCGAGGATATGTGCACGACCTGCTTTCGCTTGCTCCAGCGCTTGTGCCATTACTTCGTATGGAAGTCCGTCAACTTTCAAATCCATCTGCACTGCAGTGATTCCGTCTTTCGTTCCGCACACTTTGAAGTCCATATCACCGAGGTGATCTTCATCGCCAAGGATGTCAGACAACACCGCGAATTTTCCGCTCTTCGTGTCAGTGATCAATCCCATTGCAATTCCGGATACCGGCTTCTTGATTTTCACTCCGCAATCCATCAATGCAAGCGTACCTGCGCACACTGTTGCCATAGATGAAGAACCGTTTGATTCAAGAATATCAGATACGATACGAATCGTGTATGTGTTGTTGTCAGGCAACTGATTTTTCAATGCACGCAATGCAAGGTTACCGTGACCTACTTCACGACGACCTGTTCCGCGCATTGGTTTTGCTTCACCGGTTGAGAACGGAGGGAAGTTGTAGTGCAAAAGGAAGTTTGCATCTCCCTGGAAAATCGGAGAGTCAATCATCTGCTGATCCAACTTCGTCCCGAGTGTAACTGTTGTGAGTGATTGTGTTTCACCGCGTGTGAAAACTGCAGAACCGTGTGCCATTGGAAGGTATCCTACTTCAGACCAGATCGGACGGATGTCAGCAAGTCCGCGACCATCCAAACGAACGCGCTCGTTAAGAACCATGTTGCGGATCGCATAGTATTCCACTTCGTGGTAATAACGCTTCGCAAGTGATTTGTTTTCGTCTGTTTGCTCTTCCGGAGTAAGGCTTGCCCAGAATTCATCGAACACCGCTTTGAAGTCGTCTTTACGCTGACTCTTGTTCGGGTTCTTTTTCATTGCTACGGCGTAAACTTTGTCGTAAGTAGCAGCTTTCACTTTCTCACGCAACTCTTCATTGTGTGTTTCGTGCGAGTAAGTACGCTTCACTTTTGATTTCTCAACAAGCGCTGCGAGTTCGTTGATCGCAGTGATCATTTTGCGGATGCCTTCGTGAGCAAACTTGATTGCTTCGAGCATGTCGGCTTCAGAAACTTCCTTCATTTCACCTTCCACCATCATGATGTCTTTTGCAGAACCTGCAACCATCATGTCGATGTCGGATTGTTCCATCTCCGCAAGAGTTGGATTGAGAATGAATTTTCCATCAATACGGCCAACGCGTACTTCAGAGATCGGTCCGTTGAACGGAATGTCTGAAACTGCGATAGCAGCGGATGCAGCGAAACCTGCGAGACAATCCGGGTTGATTGTTTTATCGGAAGAGATCAGGTAAATGAGCACCTGTGTATCTGCGTGATAATCTTCGGGGAAAAGCGGACGGAGCGCACGGTCAACGAGACGGCTGCTCAGTACTTCCGCGTCGGTAAGTTTTGCTTCACGGCGGAAGAAACTTCCGGGGATGCGTCCTGTTGATGCGAACATTTCGCGGTAGTCAACAGTAAGCGGCATGAAATCCACTCCGGGTTTTGCTTCAGGTGCAGAAACAGCAGTAGCCAAAAGCATGGTGTTACCCATCTTCACTACTACGGAACCATCAGCCTGTTTTGCCAATTTTCCGGTTTCGACTGTGATGGTACGTCCATCACCAAGGTCGAATGATTTTGAAATTCCTAGTTGCATAATTGTTTTTTCTTCTTGTTTGCAGCTTGTCAGCGGGTTGCTATAAAAGACGAAAGCATCCCTGCTGACTTTAAGGGATGCCTTCGTGTATTGTTACTACCGGTTCATTACTTACGGATATCCAACTTCTTGAGGATAGCGCGGTAACGCTCGATGTTGTTTTTCTTAAGATAATCGAGAAGCGCTTTACGCTTACCAACCAGAAGAATCAGTGAACGTTCTGTGTTCTTGTCCTTAGGCTTCTGCTTAAGGTGTTGCGTAAGGTGAGAAATACGGTGTGTGAAAAGAGCGATCTGGCCTTCAGCTGATCCGGTATCTTTTTCAGATTTACCGTGCTTCTTGAAGATGTCTTTCTTAATTTCCGACGTCAGGTATGACATGCTGTTTGTGGATTAAGATGATTAATAATTAGTGAATTAACTTCCCTTTCGGGAGCGCAAAGATAGTAATATTTCACACTTTGCCGACCTGATGCACAAGATTGTGTGGCCGGTCAGGGAAGTACTTATCGCGCAGAATAAGCAGCGGTTTCTCCAGTAATTTGTATAAAATCAGGCTGATAATGACGGAAATTGCGATTAAAATCCAAGCTGACACCATATCCGGAATCTCAATTTTTCGAAAATGAGGAAGCAGCAGATGCTTCACATCGGCATGAACGAGGTAAAGCGCGTACGATAATTTGCTTCCCCAAACAATAAAACTGTTCCATCCTTTGAAAAGTGGTTTACCGGAAACCGGAAAGGAATTTTCAAGCCACGGCAACGTTAACATGATGAGAAAGCTGATGGCGCTGAATGCGATGGTTCGCGTCCACACATACTCATTGATATTATCAACCGGATAACGAATCGATCGCATAACGAAGATAAATGCTGCCACACCGCTGAGCGCAAGCAGAAATGCAACAGGATTATCCAACCGTTGGAATACTGCATTGTACTTTTTCTTGACGAACGCCAAGAGAACACCGAACAAAAGTGTGTCCTGACGGAACGGAACATTTCCGACCAAACCTTGCCATTGCGCATCGGTCTGATTCACCCAGAAGAAGCGAGCCAGATTAATGGTAATAATCACGCCGATAATGAAGCCAAGAATGTGCGAAGGTTTATGTGAAACGAATCGAATGAAAGCGAAAAGCACCAACGGAACACCGAGATAAAACCATTCGTCAATTACCAACGTCCATGACACAGGATAGAAATCAATTCCATAGAAGTGATTTTGCAGGAAGAACATGTAGTAAAGAATATTGACTCCGATCTGCGGTGCAATAATGAACTTCACAATCAAACAGAAGTAATAGAGCGGAAGGATTCTGAACCAACGTCGGATCATGAATCGCTTCAGTGAAGCAGGTTCTATAGATTCGGTTGAGAAGAAATCATTGAATAAAATCTGACCGATCAGAAATCCGCTGACAACAAATAGGAACTCAATTGCGAAATGGCCGTAGTTGAATCCGGTGTAAAAACCGTAGTGTCGGAAAATGACCAAAGCGATGGAAATTGTACGAACGAAATCAATTCCAAAGCTTCGCTTCATGCACGAATGATATTACGCGTTGAACATGCGGAGCAAACGAGAAACAGTTGCCTTCATTTCCTTACGGCTAACAATCGCGTCAAGGAATCCGTGATCCAATACGAACTCCGCTGTCTGAAATCCTTTGGGAAGGTCTTTTCCGATTGTTTCTTTCACCACGCGAGGTCCGGCGAAACCGATGAGAGAACCGGGTTCTGCAATATTCAAATCGCCGAGCATTGCATACGATGCCGTTACTCCTCCGGTAGTCGGATCGGTAAGCAAAGAGATAAACGGAATTCCGGCTTCATCCAATTGCGCCAAACGGGCAGATGTTTTTGCCATTTGCATCAATGAATGTGCAGCTTCCATCATACGTGCACCGCCCGATTTGGAAATGATCATAAACGGAATGCGATGCTCCAGGCAATATTTTGCAGCACGCGCTATTTTCTCACCAACAACAGATCCCATTGATCCGCCGATGAAAGAAAAGTCCATACAGCATACCACTAAATCATTGCCATTGACTTTTCCGTGCGCCGAACGCATAGCATCCTTCAGTCCGGTTTTCTTTTGTGAATCTGCAAGTCGTGCCGGGTACTTCTTCGTGTCTTCAAATTTCAACGGATCGCCTGATGTAAGATTCGGATCCAATTCGGTGAACGCATTGTCATCAAACAGCAATGAGAAATATTCTTCAGAACCGATACGGTCGTGGTATTCGCAATTCGGACACGTCCAGACATTTTTTGTCCAATCGTCGGTTGTGAATACCTTTTTGCACTCATCACACTTGTGCCACAAACCTTCCGGAGTTTCTTTTTTCTCCTTAGTGCTTGTAGTAATTCCTTCTTTTATTCTTTTGAACCAACTCATTGTGTGGTTTATTCGTTCACTGTTTATTCGTTCACTCTTGCATTAAGCAATAGTGATGTTATTATCCAGATAAACATCCTGGATTGCATTAAGCAACTGCACACCTTCTTTCATCGGTTTCTGGAATGCTTTTCTTCCTGAAATCAATCCTTGTCCGCCGCCGCGCTTATTGATTACTGCTGTTGTAACTGCTTCAGCCAAATCCGTTGCACCTTTCGATTCTCCACCGGAATTGATCAAACCATTGCGACCCATATAGCAAGTTGCAACCTGATAACGGCACAAATCAATCGGATGATCAGAACTCAACTCCGAATAAACTTTCGGGTGTGTTTTGCCATGACCTGTTGCGTTGTATCCGCCATTATTGGTAGGAAGTTTTTGCTTGATGATATCGGCTTGAATTGTAACTCCAAGATGGTTTGCCTGACCTGTTAAGTCAGCAGATGCGTGATAGTCGACACCGTTCACTTTGAATCCCGGATTACGGAGATAGCACCAAAGAATTGTTGCCATTCCGAGTTCATGCGCGCGTTCAAACGCTTGAGAAACTTCAATAATCTGACGCGATGATTCAGGTGATCCGAAATAAATTGTTGCACCGACTGCAGAAGCACCAAGATTCCATGCTTCTTCAACGCTTCCGAACATTCCCTGATCGTAACGATTAGGCATTGAAAGGAATTCATTGTGATTGATCTTTACAATGAATGGAATCTTATGCGCGTATTTTCTCGATACCGATGCAAGTACACCGAATGTAGTAGCAACACCATTGCAACCGCCTTCAATTGCGAGTTTGATGATATTTTCTCCGTCGAAATACAAAGGATTCGGAGCGAATGATGCGCCGGCAGAATGTTCGATTCCCTGATCTACTGGAAGGATGGAAACGTAACCTGTATTCGCCAAACGACCGGTTCCGTAAAGTGCCTGAAGATTACGCAGGACTTGCGGATTGCGATTGGAAGGTCCGAAAGCACGATCCACGAAATCCGCTCCCGGAAGGTGAATCTGTTCTTTTGTGATCGTTTTACATGTGTGATTCAGGAGTGAATCTGCTTGATTCCCAAGTAATTCACGGATCTTATCAATCGCCATAATTCTGGTTGTTTGTCTATTATTTACGGACGGCAAATCTAATAATAAGTTCGGAGATATATACTGATGTATTTCAGACGGAAATCGCCGTTTTCGTGCAAATTCGGGCTATGTAATGGAAATTCGATCTGAATTAATCAAAATGGATAACCGATACCGAAATTGAGGTTTGCAGGAGGAATCAGCTGTTGTGATGGCCTCCACCAACGTTCTCCGTAATCTTTTGCGGGATCGCGCACTTTGAATGCAAGATCGAGACGAACAATGAAGAAGCTGAGATC
>Ga0172367_10004020_pt1 | contig 18593 bp, 19 predicted proteins | sample Lak10m_FD_114542 | JGI IMG/M metagenome (GOLD analysis project Ga0172367, IMG submission 114542) | Freshwater microbial communities from Kabuno Bay, South-Kivu, Congo - kab_022012_10m | ecosystem: Environmental > Aquatic > Freshwater > Lake | place: Democratic Republic of the Congo: South-Kivu...
ACGTTTTGACCTTTCATAATGCCCGCCTATGTGTAAATTAATATCTTAGATTCATATTAACATTTGTAAAATAAATGTCAAATTAACTTTTATTTACACGGTGGAAAGCGGGTTTGCGGGCATGGTCGGAAGTGTAAAATAATGTATACATTATTTACGCGCGTTAAGAGCTGCTCAAGGTTTAGCTAATTTGTATGGGTATAAAACAAAAAAGCCGGTAAGCCATAAAGGCCACCGGCTTTTTATTGTCTATTGATTTATTGTTTCAAAGTGCCCCATGAGTGCCCCATGAAGCATTTGTAATGCTCAGAATTATTGTATAAGTCTTTGTTTTTAATGGTGCCGGCAATAGGAATCGAACCTACGACCTTCGCGTTACGAGTGCGCTGCTCTACCTGCTGAGCTATGCCGGCTTATTTTATTGATATATTGATTTGGGGTCTTTCAGGACGGGTTCGGTGGATTGCCATTCGCCATCGATCAGGCTGCGATAAAAGCAGCTTTCACGACCGGTGTGGCAGGCTATGCCGCCCTCTTGCTCTATTTTAATCAAGATCACATCCGCATCGCAATCGAGCTGGATGTCGATGATTTTTTGTCTGTGACCTGACTCTTCGCCTTTGCGCCATAAACGTTGGCGAGAGCGAGACCAGTATACGGCATAACCTTCAGTGACACTAAGCGCCAGCGACTCGCGATTCATCCAGGCAAACATCACTACTCTGCCGCTATCGTGCTGCTGAGCTATGACCGGAACAAGATCGTCCGCTGTCCATTGGATTTGATTTAACCAGTCGTCGCTCACAAGCGTACCTCTATGCCTCTGGATTGCATGTGGCGCTTGGCCTGTTCGATGGTGTATTCAGCAAAATGAAAGATGCTGGCAGCCAGCACGGCGTCAGCTTTGCCCTCGATAATACCGTCAGCTAAATGATCCAGGTTGCCGACACCGCCAGAGGCAATCACCGGGATGCTGACGGCTTCACTGATGGCGCGAGTCAAGGCCAAATCGAAACCCGACTTGGTGCCATCTCTGTCCATGCTGGTCAGCAAAATCTCGCCTGCCCCAAAGTCCTTCATTTTGATAGCCCATTCTACGGCGTTAATGCCTGTGGGTTTACGACCACCGTGGGTAAATATTTCCCAGCGGTTTTCCTCACCATCCTGGCTGACTTTTTTTGCATCGATAGCGACCACGATACATTGCGAACCAAATTTTTCCGCCGCCTGATTGACAAATTCCGGGTTGAATACGGCAGCGCTGTTGATGCCGACTTTGTCCGCTCCGGCATTCAGCATACGCCGAATATCTTCCAATGTTCTGATGCCACCGCCCACCGTCAGAGGGATAAATACTTCGCTGGCCACTTCTTCGACCACATGCACGATGGTGTCACGGTTATCGTGCGTGGCCGTGATATCCAAAAAGGTGATTTCATCAGCCCCTTCCTGATCATAGCGGCGGGCAATTTCGACTGGATTGCCGGCATCACGAATATTGACAAATTTGACGCCTTTAACGACGCGGCCATTATCGACATCTAGGCAAGGAATTATACGTTTGGCAAGACTCATGAGACAAGGCAGACTAAAAGTTCGGAGGGCGGCAGATCAGGCACCCAAATCGGTAAATGATTCCGCCAGCTTTTCGGCTTCAGCAAAATCCAACGTTCCTTCGTAAATGGCGCGGCCGGTGATGGCGCCCATAATGCCTTCGTGTGCGACTTCACCTAACGCGCGAATATCATCAATATTGGTAATACCACCGGAAGCAATCACCGGGATTTTGATGGCTCGCGCCAGATTAGCGGTGGCTTCAACATTAACACCCTGCATCATGCCGTCACGGGAGATGTCGGTGTAAATAATGGACGATACGCCTAAGGCTTCAAATTTTTTCGCCAGATCAATCACGTCATGACGGGACAATTTTGACCAGCCGTCAATCGCCACTTTACCGTCTTTGGCGTCCAGTCCCACGATAATGTGGCCGGGAAATTCGATAGCGACATCACGCACAAAATGCGGTTCACTGACAGCTTTGGTGCCGATGATGACGTATTCAACACCCGCTTCCAGATAAGCTTGGATGGTGTCTTCATCACGAATGCCCCCGCCGATTTGCACGGGCACATCGGGATAAGCTTGCACAATCGCGTGAATGACATCGGCGTTTTTAGGCTTGCCTGCAAAGGCACCGTCCAGATCAACCAAGTGCAACCGCCGGGCACCGGCGTCCACCCAACGACCAGCCACTGCGACCGGATCATCGGAAAATACCGTGTCGTCTTCCATACGACCCTGGCGTAATCGAACACATTTCCCTTCTTTTAAATCAATTGCAGGTATCAGCAACATAGCTCAGTCTCAAAGGTTAAATCACTCAATCAAAAAGGTTAAAGTTTGATATTAAACAGCGCCATCCCAGCGCAAAAAATTTTGTAATAAATGCAAGCCCACGGTTTGGCTTTTTTCCGGGTGAAATTGCACAGCAAATAAATTGTCTTTAGCCAGCGCACAACTGAACGGTTCTGGATAATCGCTACTGGCAATACTGTCTCGCTCATGATCGGGCATAGCGAAATAACTATGCACAAAATAGAAACGGCTGTCCTGGGCAATATTTTGCCAGAGCGGATGCGGTTTCTGTTTGACGCGGTTCCAGCCCATGTGGGGAATTTTCAGAGGTTGACCTTGGTCATCATGGAGCGGTTCGGCAAAACGACGCACATGACCCGGAAAAAGATTTAAACAGGCAATACCGCCATTTTCTTCGCTATCGGTCAACAAAGCCTGCATGCCCAGACAGATACCCAAAAACGGTTTGTCCTGGGCTACGCGTTTAATTATGTCGATCAAATCCAGTTCATGCAAAGCCTGCATACAATCACGCATGGCGCCAACGCCTGGAAAAACCACTCGATCTGCAATCTGAATGACTTTGGGATCGGCACTGATAATGACCTGTACACGACTATCCGCGTGTTGCAGGGCTTTGGCGATGGAGTGCAGATTACCCATTCCGTAATCGATAACGGCAACTGATGACATAAAAACTAGAAATTAGGGAAGAAAGACAGACTGGAAGGGATTATAAACTACCTTTGGTCGAAGGCATGATACCCGCCATACGCGGGTCCGGACTGATGGCCATGCGTACCGCACGTCCAAAGGCTTTAAACACCGTTTCGGCAATATGATGGGCGTTGCCAGCCTTTAAATTATCGATATGCAGCGTTACACCTGCGTGATTTACAAAGCCCTGGAAAAACTCCTTGAATAAATCCACATCAAAGCTGCCTATCATGGCACGCTTGAATTCCACGTCATAAAACAAGCCGGGGCGTCCGGAAAAGTCCACCACGACCCGTGACAAAGATTCATCCAAGGGACAATAAGCATGACCGTAACGGTAAATGCCCTTTTTGTCGCCCAGCGCTTTGGCAAATGCCTGGCCCAGGGTGATACCGATATCTTCGACGCTATGATGCGCGTCTATCTGTAAATCCCCTTTTGCAACCACCTGCATATCAATCAGGCCATGCCGGGCTATTTGATCCAGCATATGATCGAGAAATGGCAGACCGGTATCAAACGAAGCCGTGCCATTGCCATCGAGGTTGATGGTCAAGTTGATCTGAGTTTCTAGCGTATTGCGTTCGACCTGTGCGCTGCGTGGGTTCATGCTAAAAGATATAGGTTTGTCCTGACGGTTAGTTTACGTGATTGTGTCAGCTACGCCAAACTCTTGCTGGCAATTTCGTATACATCCGGGGAAAGCGGTTGGGTGGCAATGATACGCTGTAATTGCTGTTTCATTAAATCCTGCCGTTGCTGATCGTAACGCCGCCATTGGGCAAACCCTGTCACCATACGGGACGCGATTTGTGGATTCAGCGTATTCAATGCCAAAACTTGATCGGCTAGAAAGCGATAACCTTCGCCGGTTTGGGCATGAAAATGCACCGGATTGGCTTGACTGAACGCTCCAATCAAGGCCCGTACCCTATTAGGTGTTTTCATATCAAATGCCGGATGCTGCATCAAGGCCTGAACCGTGGCAAAGGTATTAGGCATGCTGCTACTGGCTTGCAGGGCAAACCATTTGTCGATCACTAAAGCTTCCTGCTGCCACTGCTGATAAAAACGATCCAAACTAGCACTCTTGGCCGGATGCTGGCTGTTGACAATGGCAGACAGTGCGGCCATCTGGTCAGTCATATTATGGGCTTGTTCGAATTGCTCCAGAACCAGATTATATGTATCACTGGATTCGAGTTGATTCAGATAGCCCAGACAAGCATTTTTAAGTCGGCGTCTACCCACAGCCCCAGCATGGAATTTACCGGATTCATCACGGTGATGGATCAGATAGACACGTTTAAAGTCGTCTTGTAATGCGTAGGCCAGGGTAGTTTTAACAAATTCCCTGGCGTGGTGAATGGCATCGACATCAATCACCGGCATCAGCCCGGCCAGATAACTTTCATCCGGTAGCGTCAGCAATAAGGCCTGATAAGACAAATCATCGCCTTCATCCGTCAATAGACTATGAAACGCCTCGACCATCAACGCATTGAGATGCAAGGGACGATGCTGTTTTAAATCCTCGATTAAACCAAAAATGATTTGCACAGCCAGCTGCTGCCCTGCTTCCCAGCGGTTGAAGGTATCGCTATCGTGCTTTAATAAAAATGCCAGTTCTTCCAGACTGCGGGACATATTTAAATTCACCGGCGCTGAAAAACCCCGGAGCAAAGACACCACCGGTTGTTCGGATAGCTGTTCAAACACAAAAGTCTGCTCTGCTTCGGTCAAGTCCAGAGTCATTTCCGTCTGACTTTTGCCATTAATATGCAGCATCGCCGCTGAGCCATCTTGGGCTAATAAACCCAGTTTAATGGGAATATGCAATGGCAACTTGGTGGGTTGATTAGGAGTTGGCGGACAGCTTTGTTGAATAGTCAGATGCAATTGCTGAGCTTTGGCGTCAAAGTGCTGATTGACAGTCAGTAACGGCGTTCCGGCTTGAGAATACCAACGACGGAATTGTTCCAGCTTTAGGTCGTTAGCGGTTTCCAGTGCATTGACAAAATCCTCGCAAGTCACGGCTTGGCCATCATGGCGGGCAAAGTACAAATCACAACCTTTGCGAAAACCCTCAGCACCTAGCAAGGTATGCAGCATGCGCACCACTTCCGCGCCCTTTTCGTAAACGGTTAAGGTGTAAAAATTATTGATCTCGATATAAGCTTCAGGGCGAACCGGGTGAGCCAAAGGACCCGCATCTTCAGCAAATTGCCGGGTACGCAGCGCATTGACATCTTCAATGCGTTTGACGGCGGGCGAGGTTTGATCGCCACTGAATTGCTGATCCCGGAATACCGTAAAGCCTTCCTTCAAACTCAGCTGAAACCAGTCACGGCAAGTGACCCGATTGCCCGACCAGTTATGAAAATACTCGTGGCCGATGACACCTTCGATATGTTCGTAATCACTATCCGTAGCCGTATCCGGTCTGGCCAGCACGAATTTGGTGTTGAATACGTTCAAGCCCTTGTTTTCCATGGCACCCATGTTGAAATGATCCACCGCTACGATCATGTATAGATCCAGATCATATTCCAGACCGTAGGTTTGTTCGTCCCAGCGCATGGCGTTTTTCAAAGACTGAATTGCATGTTCGCATTTGTCGACGTTGTGTTGTTCAACAAAAATCTGCAACGTAACCCTTCGCCCGCTGGCGGTAATGAAAAAATCCTCGACTTTTTCCAACTGCCCGGCCACCAGCGCAAACAAGTAACAGGGCTTGGCAAAAGGATCTTCCCAGCGCACCCAATGCCGCTTGTCGCAAAGCTTGCCTTGCGCGACTTTATTGCCATTCGAAAGCAGGATCGGGTATTTATTGCGGTCGGCAATCAGCGTGGTGGTGAAACGGCTCATCACATCCGGTCTGTCCAGAAACCAGGTGATTTTTCTAAAACCTTGGGCTTCACATTGGGTACACAGCATGTCATTGGAAAGGTATAAACCTTCCAGCGCCGTGTTGGCTTTGGGATCTATCTGATTGTGAATGCTGAGCGTAAATGGCTGATCTTGCGGCACGTTGTGTAGCGTCAGGCTTTCCGGGGTTAGCGTGTAATCGGTTGCAGACAAACGCTGTTCGTTGATAGCCAGACCAATGAGTTCCAGATTTTCGCCAACCAGCGTTAATCCCGAACCAGAAACTGGGCTGACCGGATTACGCTGCAGATTTAATTCGGCATAGACCTGGGTTTGGGTTTCATCCAGTTCGAAACGCAGATCAACCGTACTGATTAAATATTCCGGTGGGGTGTAGTCTTTGAGATAGACAGTTTGGGGAGTGGCATCACGCATCGATTATCGCTCGTCTTGTTGAACAGGTTTAGGCTTGTAAGAAATCAGCCAATAAGTCAGGCCCAAGGCCAGAATGATGGCGGCTATGCCGATCAAATAAGTCCAGTCCATATCCTTAAAATCCAGCATGATGACTTTTCGTGCTACCGCCATCAACGCAGTTGCAATCACCATCTTGATCGGCAATGCATCACGCTTGATATAGACCGTGATATTGATGAATATTTCTATGGCAATCAATACCGCCATAAATGAACCGAACACCACCAGTATGTCACTGACCGTCAACAACAGAAAAGGTTCGGCCACCACTCGTTCATAGATGACATAGACCACATCGGCGACGCCCCACAATATGACCAGGGTCATTAAAACGGCCAACACTCTGACGGCAAAATGGATGACGGCATGCAGAATTTTGGTCAAACCGTCTTCAACGACAGGAGGTAATTTCTCTTCCTGACTGCCTGAATCGCGTTGATTGCGACTGGAGGCGTAAGAGCCTGATGCTGATGATGGCCGAATAGGCGGTTTATCCATGACTCAATTCCTCTGATGTTGAAAGGCGACCCAGGCTAATAGACTCCAAGCCGCTAAAAATGCTACGCCACCAAAAGGTGTAATCATACCCAACCAGTTTTGATTCAATATCGTCAATAGATAAAGACTACCGGAAAACAACAGCATACCAGCCACCAATAACCAACCGGCCCAACACAGCAATTTTTCGCGTGGTAACACAGCAATCAGTCCGAGTAATAATGCGTGCCACATTTGATAACTGACTGCGGTTTTATAGACTTCCTGATGCGCTTCGGTCAGCACATTTTTTAAGGCATGCGCACCAAACGCACCCATCGCCACCCCCAAAAAACCGGCAATGGCGGCCAAAAACAGAAAACGCGATTGCATTATTTCTCCAGTAAGCGTGGCATCAATTGCACCAGATTGCATGGACGAGTGCGGTAATCCAGTTGTTCCTTTATCAAACTCTGCCAGGCGGTTTTGCAGGCATTGGATGAGCCGGGCACGCAAAAAATATAGGTGCCATTAGCAACACCGGCTATGGCTCGCGATTGCAGTGTAGAGCTTTTAATGTCCTGATAGGAAATCATTCTGAATACTTCCCCAAAACCGTCCAAAACCTTATCCAGCAATGGCGTCACCGCTTCCGGGGTGCCATCTCGACCTGTGACACCAGTACCACCCGTCGAAATTATCACTTGTATGGCTGGGTCGGCAATCCACTGGCTGACGATAGCACGGATTTGATAGATATCGTCAGGGACAATTTTCTTGTTGTGTAAGCGATGGCCTGCTTCCGTTAAACCGGTAACTAGGGTAGTACCGGACGTGTCATCGCTTTCGGTTCGGGTGTCTGAAACCGTGAGTACTGCAATGTTGAGTGGCATGAATGCTCGGTCTGGGCTCAAAGTGATTCTCCGCGTAATTTGCTGGCATTCTAAGAAACCGCCGGAATAGGGGCAAGTGTTGAACGTAAAGAGTGCAGGATGAATAAGGATAATGCAGATAACCTTAAGGCTGTAAGGTAACCGGGGGTGATGGCTGTTACGCCTTACCGAAAAAACATCTGCTTTGAATCATTGGCCCAAGCACCTTCGAGACAACGATTTTCTGTACTACAAGTAATATGGAAGCGAGGGATTGCAATACTTTTTCAACAACAGACTTGTGCTGGTAAGATTTTCGGGTTTCCGCTGATTGCGGAAACCCTCTGAATCACTGAAAGATTAGCTAAAATTTCTGCCGTAGAAAATTTCAGCCATTTCTTCCTGCAGCATGTCCTGAATTTCTTCCTGTTCTTCATCCGTGAAATTGCTTTCTTTTTCGAACAGATAGTTTTCCAACTCGGTTTCTTTCAGCATCATCTTGGTGTGAAAGATGTTTTCCTGATACACGTTCACATCGATCATTTGGTAAAGCTCTTTGGTGCTTTCCGCAATGTAGTTCTGGATGGAATTGATTTTATGGTCGATGTAATGCTTTTGACCCGAAACATCGCGAGTAAAACCGCGCACTCGGTAATCCATGATGACAATATCGGACTCGAAGCTGTGGATTAGATAATTCAGGGCTTTTAATGGCGAAATCTGTCCACAGGTGGATACGTCAATATCAGCACGGAAAGTACAAATATCGGTATCAGGATGACTTTCCGGATAGGTATGTACCGTGATGTGACTTTTATCCAAATGCGCCAGAATGGTGTCAGGCAATGGTCCAGGCGATTCGGAATTCATGCCGGCTGGAATGACAGCGCCCTCGGAAATCAACATGGTCACGCTGGCGCCTTGTGGATCATAATCCTGATGAGCGATATTTAAAATCTGGGCACCAATGATATTGGCAACGTCTTTTAAAATCTGAGTCAAGCGCTTGGCATTGTATGCTTCATCGATATACTCGATATAGGCCTTCTCTTGCTCTTTTGGCGCGTAACAAACATCGTAAATATTGAAACTTAACGACTTGGTCAGGTTATTAAACCCGTGTAATTGTATTTTGCTCAACCCTTTATACCTCAATCACTTCAAAATCATGGCTAATCTCAACACCAGCCTTACCCAGCATGATGGATGCCGAACAGTACTTTTCCGCAGATAATTTCACCGCACGCTCAACAGCGGTAGCCGACAAATTTTTCCCGGTTACCTTAAAATGCAAATGAATTTTGCTGAATACCGCCGGAACGGCATCGACTCGTTCGGCAGTTAATTCTGCGATGCAATCATGGACGTCATGCCGACCTTTTTGCAAAATATCAATTACATCAAAGGATGAGCAACCGCCCACTCCCAGCAAGAGCATTTCCATGGGACGAACGCCTGTGTTACGACCACCGTGATCAGGCGGCCCATCCATTACGATGGTGTGCCCGCTTCCGGACTCACCGACAAACTGCCTACCATCGACCCATTTAATCGTCGCTTGCATTTTTGGCCCCGAAAAATAAAAATGCTGGCAATTTTACATCGATACCAGTAAATAAATTGTTTTTTTGCAAATTCATCATGTTTTGGGTAGGGTAACAGCATCTTATGGACAACAATATTACAAAAGCAATGAATCTAACTAACAAAAATAAGATTTCCCAGCCTGCATTGGATGCTTTTTTGCATGTTTGTCATGTACGCAGCTATCCAGCGAAACTAACCATAGTCAGACCCGGCGATGTCGGCGACAAGTTGTTATTTGTGGTTGAAGGCTCGATCAGTGTCAGTGTTGAAGATGATGATGGCCATGAATTGATTCTGACTTATTTGAACAAACATGATTTTGTCGGTGAGATTGGCGTGTTTAAAAATGCCGAGATACGCAGCGCTTACGTTAAAACCCGTTCCAAATGCCAAATGGCCGAAATTGGCTACGATCGTTTCAAAGCGCTGCTAAAAACCGACTTGCGTGACCATGCCGTAGAAATTCTCACCGTACTGGGCGAACAATTGTCCACGCGCTTATTGATTACCAGCCGTAAATACCGGGATTTGGCATTTATGGACGTGGAAGGCCGTATTGCGCGTACCCTGCTGGATTTAACCAAAGAACCCGATGCCATCACCCACCCCGATGGCATGCAGTTGCATATCACTCGCCAGGAAATTGGTCGGATTGTTGGCTGTTCACGAGAAATGGCTGGCCGCGTCTTAAAGGAACTGGAAGACAAAGGGTTGATTACCGCCCACGGCAAAACCATAGTAGTTTTTGGCACCCGTTAGATTGTCGTCACCATAAGCGGTCATTCGTAACTTGATCGCTTTCCCCCCAATTCAGCAAGCAATGAAAAACTTGCTGAAACCTCGTCCTCAATTTGCATTACTTTTAATGTGATAGTGCCAAAGCCGACCTGGAAGCAAATACCTAAAAGCGTCTGGGCTTTGGGCTTCGTGAGCTTATTGATGGATATTTCTTCAGAAATGATCCACAGTCTACTTCCCCTGTTTATGATCACCAGCTTAGGTGCCAGCAGCACGATAATTGGCTTGATCGAAGGTGCGGCGGAAGCCACTGCATTAATCGTTAAAATTTTTTCCGGGGTTATCAGCGATCATCTGGGTAAACGTAAAGACTTGGCGCTTTTAGGCTATGGATTAGGCGCACTAACCAAACCTCTATTTGCGATTGCCACCACCAGCGGTTTAATTCTGAGTGCTCGTCTACTCGATCGAGTGGGTAAAGGCATCCGTGGCGCCCCGCGTGACGCCCTCATAGCAGACATAACGCCTATCGAAATTCGCGGTGCTGCATTTGGTTTAAGGCAATCGCTGGATACTGTCGGCGCCTTCCTGGGCCCATTACTGGCCGTGGCCCTGATGCTGCTTTGGGCTGACGATTTCAGAGCGGTTTTTTGGGTGGCTGTAGTACCTGGATTGATGGCGGTACTGGTTTTGTTTTTCGGCGTGCAGGAGCCTGAAAAAACCCACGCCCAACACCGCGTCAATCCGATTCGGCGAGAAAATCTGCAACGACTGGGTCAATCTTATTGGTCTGTAGTGATGATAGGTACAGCATTTACCTTGGCCCGTTTCAGTGAAGCCTTTTTGGTGTTGCGCGCTCAGCAAAGCGGGATACCCATTGCCTGGGTACCGTTGGTTATGGTGGCGATGAATATAGTTTATGCCGCCAGCGCCTATCCGTTTGGCCGTTTATCCGACCATTCGAGCCCTATCAAACTGCTATCGGCGGGATTATGGGTTTTAATCGTCGCCGACTTGGTATTGGCCAGCAGTTCGAATTGGCCGGTCGTACTGGCGGGTGTGGCTTTATGGGGCATCCATATGGGCATGACCCAAGGCTTGTTGGCCAAACTGGTGGCTGACACCTGCCCAAGCGACTTACGTGGCACAGCCTATGGTTTTTTTAACCTGGTGAGCGGTATTGGTATGCTGATAGCCAGCGTGCTGGCCGGTGTGCTTTGGGATAGCTTCGGCGCACCGGCAACATTCTGGGCTGGAGCCCTATTCTGTTTACTAACCTTGCTGGGCATGACCCGATTGAAAATCCAAACTTCGGATCATCAAGCATAACAACTGATCAATTTGACAGCTTACGAGTGGAGCTAAACGTATAAGAACGTACCACACCGTTAGGATCAAAACGTATCAGCAAATCCTGCGTATCGTCAGCACCAAATAACGAATATTTGTAAATCCCGTAAGTCCAGGTGGTGCGACCATCTTCCATGCCGGTTCGCCAGGGCGAGCCGAATATATCGGTCACTTCTTGTTTGGTGGTTTGGCCAATTTTGATTTTCGGCACTTGCGAACCGGAAAACTCTTGACCCACGGTGAAACAACCGGTCAATTGGCTGGAAAGCACACCGCTCACAAACACCAGCAAACCGAGTCTGGAGCGAAAAATTTTTGCTGTCTGATTTTTCATGGAATACGTCCTACAAATCAATGATGAAGGCAGGTGGACAGCCTTTAAAAAAGGCTTTCCACTATTACCTGCGAGTTTATACCAACAAAATGCACAGCAGATACATCGATGCATTTTTTAGCTACCCATTAATTCAATCTGTCAGAATTTTTTACACCTAACATAACAGTCAAAAATGGCATAGACACTGAAAACATATAATACTGAATTAATATGCTTTTTTGATTAATGGTGCATTAATTGCAAAAAATCAATTTATTTAACCTCTCATAATTCACAATCGTCACCCTAGCGAAAGCAGGAATGGCGATTTTTAGAGGTTCCCGTTAACCCGTCTCAACACAAGCCGCTTCGTTCTCAGTGAATCAATTCAAACTTAGCTTGTATATTGAATGCATTTACCCGCTGGTATAACGGTCTAAAAATAACTCAAAGTGTATGTCTATAGCTTGAGATAATAAGGGCTTCATTTTTTTGTATTGTTCCGCCCTAGTGTCACCAAAGCTCAATCCGCAACAACTCGCCGCTGTCAAAATCATCGATCATCCTTTGCTGGTATTGGCTGGAGCCGGTAGTGGCAAGACGCGGGTGATTACCGAAAAAATTGCTTATCTGGCGCAGCAAGGACTGGCAGCTCGGCATATTGCCGCAGTAACGTTTACCAATAAGGCGGCTCGCGAGATGAAAAGCCGGGTCAGTCGTTTATTGGATGATAAGCAAAGTCGCGGCCTGCGCGTATCAACCTTTCACTCGCTGGGTCTGGATATTCTGCGGGCCGAGCATAAAACCTTGGGCTACAAGGCCGCCATCACCTTGTTTGATGAGCAGGATAGGCTGACATTATTACGCAATCTGATTAGTCATGGACTTAAAGACTGCGATATCGATCAGGTCGATCAATACAACTGGCAGATTGGCCAATGGAAAAACGCCTTTATCACGCCGGAACAGGCTGTCAGTCGTGCAGATGCGGTTAATCTGGCTGCAGCCTTACTCTATGATGCCTATAGTCGCAGCCTGAAAGCCTATAACGCGGTCGACTTTGACGATTTGATTCTACAACCCGTGTTGCTGTTTCAGCAACACGCTCCAGTATTGGAAAAATGGCAGAATAAAATCCGCTATCTGTTAGTGGACGAATATCAGGATACCAATATCACCCAATACCAATTGGTGCGATTACTGGCGGGTAATCTGGGCCGATTTACCGTGGTGGGCGATGATGATCAGTCGATCTACGCTTGGCGCGGCGCGCAACCGGAAAACCTGGCGCAATTGCAAAAGGACTACAGCCGTTTGCAGGTGATTAAACTGGAGCAGAACTACCGTTCTGCCGGACGGATTTTAAAAGTGGCTAACCATTTGATTGCTAATAATCCGCATACCTTTGAGAAAAAACTCTGGAGCGAACTGGGCTTCGGTGAGCCTTTGCGGGTTTTGAGCCACAAATCCGATCAGGCCGAGGCCAAACAAATTGCCGCAGAAATTGTGCATCATCGTTTCAAACACGGTGGCAGCTATGCTGACTATGCGATTTTGTATCGCGGTAATCATCAATCCAGATTGTTCGAGCGCGAACTGCGGGAAAACAATGTGCCGTATTTCATTAGCGGTAGCACCTCATTTTTTGCTTATGCAGAAATCAAAGACGTATTGGCCTATTTACGTTTAATGGTCAATCCCGGAGACGATGCCGCTTTTTTACGCATCATCAACACCCCACGTCGCGAAATTGGCCCCACGACATTGGAAAAACTGGGGGCTTACGCTAATGAACGCCATATCAGTTTGTTCGACGCCTGTTCCGAGCTAGGTTTGCAGCAACGGTTATCGGAAAAGTCGGTACAGCGACTGCATCAATTTTGCGACTGGATCAACGCGACTGCCCGCAAAATGGAACAGGAAGACACTTTTAAAACCATTCATCTGATGCTGGAACAGATTCATTACCAGCAGTGGTTGCAGGAAACCAGTAAAACCCCAGCCGCAGCCGAGCGGCGCATGGGCAACGTCTTCGAACTGATCGAGTGGTTGCAACGCATCGCCCAAAACGAAGACACACAGCAAATGTCCTTGGCCGAGGTGATTGCCAAAGTGATTTTGTTGGACATTCTGGATCGTAATCAAGAACAGGAAGCTGCCGACCAGGTTAGTTTGATGACGCTGCATGCTGCCAAGGGACTGGAGTTCCCACATGTTTTCTTGATAGGGATGGAAGAAAATTTGCTCCCGCATCAAAACAGTATTGAAACCGATAATATCGAGGAAGAACGACGTCTGGCGTATGTAGGCATCACGCGCGCGCAGAAAACCCTGACGTTTAGTTATTGCACCCACCGCAAACGTTATGGGGAAATGTCGGAAGCCGAGCCGAGCCGATTTTTAAATGAATTGCCGGAAGAAGATTTGGAATGGGCTAACAAAAAGCAGTTAGCCCCGGAAGAGATCAAACAACGCGGTAAGGCCAGCCTGGCCCAATTAAAGTCGATGCTGACCTGAATTAAGGCCAGCATCGATCAGACTTTATTGCAGCACGACAAAGAAGGCTTCACCACCGCGCTGTAAATTGATCAACAATGGCGTTTGCGGGTTAGCGACCTGTTTCAGTTCTTCCAGATTTCGAATCCGGTATCGATTGGCACTAATGATTACGTCACCTGGACGTAGCCCGGTTTTCCATGCATAAGAACTGGGTTCGACTTTATCCAGCAGAACGCCCTCAACCTGGCCTTTGTTATTAGCTGTCAAAGTAGTGCCTTTTAATGTCGGATGCAGCTTTTCGCCAGCAATTTCCGGGCGTTTGGGTTTGCCAATAGTGGCTTGCAACTCCAGTCGTTCATCACCACGCATCACAGTAATGTTAGCGGTATCGCCTACTTGCAACAAACCGATGGCGGTGCGGATCTGGCTGCTACCATTCTTGATGTCTTGGCCATTGATGGCAATGATAATATCACCAGGCTCCAGACCGGCTTTTTCTGCTGGCGATCCAGCCTCAACCCGGCTAACCGCTGCGCCGGACTGGCTTTTCAGGCTAAAAGCTTTGACCAGCTCAGGGGTTAAATCCTGCGTCGTCACGCCTAAAAGCCCGCGCCGGACTTCGCCATGCTGAACCAACGACTCCATCAGTTTCATCGCCATATTGGACGGAATGGCAAATCCAATGCCGACATTGCCGCCACTGGGCGCCAAAATGGCAGTATTCATACCTACAAATTCACCGCGCAAATTGACTAGCGCACCACCGGAATTACCGGGATTGATGGAGGCATCGGTTTGAATGAAGTCTTCGTAGCCTTCTATGCCCAGGCCGGAGCGGCCAAGGGCACTGACGATACCGGAGGTAACAGTTTGACCCAAACCAAACGGATTGCCGATGGCAACCACAAAGTCCCCGACTTTGAGTTGATTGGAATCAGCGATTTTCAGCGCTGCCAGATTATCGGCCGGAATCTGTATCACTGCCACATCGGCTTCCGGATCGGTACCGAGTAATTTGGCATTGAGTTCGCGGCCGTCACTGAGGGTGACGGTAATCACGTCTGCTTTGTCGATCACGTGATTATTGGTCAACACATAGCCTTGATCTTTATCAATGATGACACCTGAGCCCAGGCTATTTCTCCGTTGCTGCTGTTGCCTGGGGACACCGAAAAAATGCCGAAATACCGGATCATTCATCAGCGGATTTTCCCGCATTCGGGTATTAATAGATGTTGAAATGTTGACCACCGCAGGCATACTGCGTTCCAGCATCGGGGCCAGAGAGGGTAGATTTTCACCATCAACTTGCGAGGGCAACACTGCGTTAGCGCAAAAGCTGGTTAAGCTCAAAAACAAAATTGCTAGTATTTTGGTCTTGTTGATCATAGTTAAATTTCCATAAGTTTAAATCGCTGGCATAGACATGCGCGTCAAAAAAATGTTTCCTTGAAAATCTTACCGCATTATCGACTATGATAGCGGCCATTCTTGCTCACCCATTCACCTGCTTCGCTTCCATATCATGCCATGACCGTTGATATTCATTCCGAAGAAGCGCGCATCATCAGGCAGTTGATTCCACTATCAACATTGCCCGCCAAGCGGTTTGAGCAACTGTGCAGGCAATTGCAGATTGAAACTGCAGAATCGGGGCAATATCTGTTCAGACGCGGCGATGATAATAGTGATTTGTACTTTTTGCTCGATGGTTCAATATCGCTGCAAACCGAATCGTTTATCATTGAAATCATTCGAGCCGATAGTGATTCAGCCCGCTTCGCCATAGCCCACCAAATCCCTCGCAAAGTCGATGCGGTTGCCAAAAGCCGGATTCAGTTTTTAAGATTGAATACTGCTATGATGAAATCGGCTCAGGAAACATCTTACCAAGAGAATGAAAGCACTATGATGGTCGATGAACTGGAAGACAATGATGACTGGATGACGACGCTATTAAAGTCGCCCATATTCAGAGGGCTTCCCCCCGCCAATTTACAAAAAATCCTGATGAGCCTTCAGGAAATTCGCTTTAATCCCGGCGACATCATTATCAAACAAGGCGACCCTGGCGATTTCTATTACATCATCAAAAAAGGTCGGGCGTTAATCAGTCGGAAACCTACGCCTACTGCCAAAGAAATTAAATTGGCACAACTCGGTGATTTGGATACCTTTGGCGAAGATTCGCTGTTATCCGGCGAACCCAGAAATGTCACCATTACTGCGATGACACCCATGTGTTTACTGCGATTGGGCAAAGAACAATTCATTACCCTGATCAAACAGCCGACTTTAAGCTATATCCAGTTTGAGGATTTACACGCGCAACTAGCTGATGGCGCGGAATTAATCGACGTTAGAGGTCCGGACGAATTTCAAAAAAGCCACCTCCCGCATAGCATCAATGTGCCATTTTTCTCTCTCCGGATGTACTTGAAAACATTGAGTAGAAATCATCCCACCATAGTGGTTTGCAAGGATGGTAGAACCAGCGAATCAGCAGCTTTCGTTTTGATGCGGCACAAATTCAAAGCATTGATATTGAAAGGAGGCATTGCTGCGTTAACAGATGATCAGCTAAAGTCCGCGCCCGCATTATTCAAAATCGACGAGGGTTTGGGAAGTAGTCAATTTTTCGAACAAAGCAGTGAGCCTCCGACTACTTCAAGCATCGAACCGGTAACCCAATCACAATCAATTGCTTTGGATTTACATCAGGCGTTGCAGCAACTCAAGGCTAAATGTGCCGCTCTAGAGGCAGAAAAAATGACTTTGGAATTGAAATGCTCATCTTTGGCGAGGCAATTAATTACTGCAAAAGCAGAGCTGGAAAAATTGAAAGGTGGTTGAATCTGCCGACCATGCAGGCTGCAGGATCGGCGAAGATATCAGTCAAGAAATGCTTATTTGATTTTTGCTTCTTTGTACATCACATGTCTGCGAACCACAGGATCAAATTTTTTGATCTCCATTTTTTCAGGCATGGTTTTTTTGTTTTTGGTGGTGGTGTAGAAATGGCCAGTGCCTTCTGTCGATACCAATTTGATTTTATCGCGCATTCTGATTCCCCTTAAACTTGTTCGCCGCGGCTACGGATGTCAGCCAATACTGCATCAATACCATTTTTATCGATAATGCGCATCCCTTTGGATGAAACTCGCAAACGAACCCAACGATTTTCGGTTTCGACCCAAAATCTGTGATGATGCAAATTAGGAACAAAACGTCTTTTGGTTCTGTTCATAGCGTGTGAAACGTTGTGCCCGCTCATCGGGCGCTTACCTGTTACTTGGCATACTCTGGACATAACTACCTCAATGCGAGCTTTTGATTCAAAATAGCCGAGCTTTATACCAAAAATTCTTTTGCAGGTAAACAACCAACCGAAAAATATATTTGATAGAATTTTACTATCTGCTTTCAAACACTTTAATAAAACAAAACTTTAATGACTCTAAAATTCGGCATGGTCATGGATCCGATTGACCAAATCAACATCAAAAAAGACACCAGTTTTGCCATGTTGCTGGAAGCACAATCGCGCGGCTGGGCCTTGCATTACATGGAATTGGGCGATTTGTTTTTAAGCAATGGACAGACCTTTGCCCGGACTCGCAGCCTTGAAGTTGAGCGTAACGAAACCCAATGGCACCGTTTTATCGGCGAACAGCAAATCCCTTTGGCCGAGCTGGATGTGATTATCATGCGCAAGGATCCTCCCTTTAATCAGGAGTATATCTACGCAACCTATATGCTCGAACAAGCCGAACGTCAGGGGGTTTATGTGGTGAATAAACCCCAGTCGCTGCGTGATGCCAATGAAAAAATGTACACCGCCTGGTTTCCGCAATGCTGCACCGATACGCTGGTGGCTCGTGATCCGCAAAAGATACGCCAGTTTTTACAGCAACATCGGGAGATCATTCTTAAACCACTGGACGGCATGGGCGGTGCCTCGATTTTTCATGTGCGCGAAAACGATCCCAACCTTAGCGTGATTCTGGAAACCATGACCGAGCATGCCTCACGCTACATCATGGCGCAAAAATACTTACCTGCCGTCAAGGATGGTGACAAGCGCATCCTGATGGTGAATGGCGAACCGGTACCTTATTGTTTGGCGCGCATTCCCGCCACTGGTGAAACACGCGGCAACCTGGCGGCTGGTGGGCGGGGCGAAGGCAGACCGTTGAGCGCGCGAGATCACTGGATTGCCAACCAGGTTGGCCCGACATTACGCGACAAGGGCCTGGTATTTGTCGGTCTGGACGTAATTGGCGACTATCTGACCGAAGTCAATGTCACCAGTCCTACGTGTGTACAGGAGCTGG
>Ga0172367_10004021_pt1 | contig 18591 bp, 18 predicted proteins | sample Lak10m_FD_114542 | JGI IMG/M metagenome (GOLD analysis project Ga0172367, IMG submission 114542) | Freshwater microbial communities from Kabuno Bay, South-Kivu, Congo - kab_022012_10m | ecosystem: Environmental > Aquatic > Freshwater > Lake | place: Democratic Republic of the Congo: South-Kivu...
GAGCTTTGATCCCAAGACCTGAAACTGAAGAATTGGTGGATTGGATCACTAAAGCGTATGCTTCTAATCGAGATTTAACAATCCTTGATGTGTGTGCCGGATCGGGGTGTATTACTTTCAGTTTAGAGAATTCACTTGTGTCATCTCGCTTGTTGGCGATGGAGTTATCAAGTGACGCATGTGCCGTTTGGAATGAAAATAAAATGCGGATGGATTCAGGCGCTGTCCTATTGCAAGAGGATGCGCTTCTCCCCGAAAGTTGGCGAAATATTGAAAAAGAAACATTAGATATCATTGTTTCAAATCCTCCCTATATTACTTCCAATGAAACAATTGAAATAAAGAGTAATGTACTTCAACACGAACCTCATCTGGCATTATTTGTTCCGTCAGACGATCCAATTGTTTTTTATAAGGAGATACTTCGTTTGGGAATGAGTAAATTGAAATCGGGAGGAAAGTTCTTTTTTGAATTGAACCCCTTATTCGCGTTGGATGTTATTCAATACATGGAAAAATTGAACCTTGTTAACATTTCATTGAGGAAAGATTTACAAGGTAAAGATCGAATGTTGATGGGCCAAAAGCCGTAACTTCACATTATGAATGCGAATGAGGCTAAGGAAGAAATCCTTCGTTTATCGGCACTGATCAACCATCACAATTTCTTGTATTACGTCAAGAGTGAGCCTGAAATATCAGACTACGATTTTGATATGTTACTGGAAAAGTTGATCGCACTTGAGACCGAATTCCCTCAATTTGCTTTTGAAAACAGCCCTACAAAAAGAATTGGCGGAGATATTACCAAAAAATTCGAAACTGTTGCGCATCGTTTTCCAATGTTATCGCTTTCAAACACCTATTCTGAAGAAGAGATCAAAGAATGGGAAGAACGAATAAAGAAATTAACGAATGAGCCTGTCCAATACGTATGTGAATTGAAATACGACGGCGTTGCGATCGGAATTCAGTATGTGAATGGTCAGTTGGTCAGGGCTGTAACAAGAGGCGATGGTACTCAAGGTGAAGATATTACCGCTAATGTCCGCACGATTCGTTCTGTTCCGCTTGTGCTTCATGGTGATCATCCCAATGATTTTGAAATTAGAGGAGAGCTATTTATGCCTCTTGCATCTTTTAAGAAATTGAACAAGGAACGTGAAGATATCGGCGAAGTACTTTTCGCAAATCCAAGAAATACAGCTTCAGGAACGTTGAAATTGCAGGACTCAAAATTAGTTGCCGAACGAGGACTTGATTCATTCCTTTATGGTATGTATGCGGAGAAACTTCCATTCGATTCTCATCTTGATTCAGTTCATGGTGCCGCGTCTTGGGGATTTAAAGTTCCTCAGGAAAGTAATCGTATGATTGAGCGAACGGATTCTATCTCTGGCATCATGGATTTTATTCATTTCTGGGATAAGAAACGTGCTGATCTTCCATTTGAAATAGATGGTGTGGTGATCAAAGTTGATTCGTATGAGCAACAACGTCAATTGGGATTTACGGCCAAATCACCTCGCTGGGCAATCGCATATAAGTTCAAAACTGAACGTGTCGAAACTGAATTACAGAGCGTGAGTTACCAGGTTGGTAGAACAGGGGCCATTACACCCGTGGCGAATCTGAAACCAGTTCAACTCGGTGGAACAACCGTCAAAAGAGCTTCCTTACATAACGATGATCAGATCAAAAAACTCGATCTTCATCTTCATGATGCCGTTTATGTAGAAAAAGGTGGAGAGATCATTCCAAAGATTGTAGGTGTTAATATTGAAAAACGTCAGTCAGGATCAGAAGCTGTTGGATTTATTGAATTTTGTCCTGAATGCAATACGAGATTAGTTCGAAACGAAGGTGAGGCTCAACATTATTGCCCGAATGATCAGGATTGTCCACCACAACTGAAAGGCCGTATGGAACATTTCATTTCCCGAAAGGCGATGAATATTGATGGACTCGGCACTGAAACAGTTGATCAGTTGTATGCAAATGGGTTGTTGAAAAATGTTGCAGATCTCTATGAACTCCACTTTGATCAGTTGATGCGCTTGGATCGAATGGCTGAAAAATCTGCCAATAATTTACTGCAGGGCGTTAAAGCATCGAAGGATATTCCTTTTGAACGCGTGTTGTTTGCTTTAGGAATTCGTTTTGTTGGTGAAACAGTCGCCAAAAAGCTGGCTTATCAGTTTAAGAATATGGATGTATTAAGTTCTTCTTCAATTGAGGAATTAATGGAAGCAGAAGAGGTGGGGGAAAAGATTGCACTCTCGGTACACGCTTTTTTTAGAGATGAACAAAATATTCTCCTGATCAACAGATTGCGTAATCATGGTTTGCATTTAGAACTTGCTGAAAAAGAAAAGGCTTCTGATCGGTTCGAAGGGAAATCATTCGTTGTATCCGGTGTTTTTCAGGCATTCAGCCGGGATGAGATAAAAGAAGTTATTGAGTCAAATGGTGGTAAGAATGTTTCTTCGATATCTTCTAAAACTGATTTTGTTGTTGCAGGTGAAAATATGGGGCCATCAAAACTGAAAAAAGCAACAGATTTGGGAATTACGATACTTACTGAGGATGATTTTATTAAATTGCTGAAAAATTGACGTGAAAGTAGAAAAATCCATATGGGAACAAGTTAAAAGGTTACTTATCGTATTGCCTTATAATGAAGAACTTGAGTACTTTGAGTACCTCAAAGCATTGGATGAGACCTTGAATGAAAGTAATGTTCAGGATTTGAAGATCATCGTGCCGCTTCCTAAACAGGTTAAAAAAGAGATTTTACCTACACACCGGTTGATCCATTACTTTTCACCAAAAGACCTTTCATTTTTCGGGAAATTACGGGATGAAGAAATGGAGCGGATCATCGTCCAGCCATACGATGCGTTGATCTGGCTTTATACGGATGACAGGAAGCTTTTTAAACTTCTGAAAAATGTGCATACACCCTGGAAGATAGGTGTAAATATTACAAATGATTTTTTCTCTCTGCACGTGGAAAGTAAAAGCGAGAAACCTGCAGATATAATACATTTTACGATTCAAACTTTAGATAAAATTTCCGGAAATGAATAATCCATTCACTGGTGCTGGCGTGGCTTTGGTTACTCCGTTTAACGAGGATCTTTCGATAGATTTTAATGGCTTAAAGAAATTAGTACAACTTCAGATCGATGGAGGGACTGATTTTCTGGTTGTTCAAGGAACTACGGGCGAATCACCAACGCTCTCTGGAGACGAAAAAAAGAAAGTCCTCGAATGCGTGCAGGAAGTGAATCAGGGAAAGTTGAAGATCGTCTATGGTGTTGGTGGTAATAATACTGTAGCCGTAGGTGAATCATTAAAAAACTTGCCTGGTGGTATCGACGGAATTCTCTCCGTCTCGCCATACTACAACAAGCCGATTCAAAAAGGAATTGTGGAGCATTACAGATACCTTGCTCATGCTACCGAACTGCCAATTATACTTTACAATGTTCCCGGAAGAACGGGTTCTAACATGACTGCGGAAACCACTTTGGAACTCAGTGAAATTTCAAATATCGTGGCAATGAAAGAGGCATCCGGCAATATGGAGCAAATAATGGAAATTATTCGTTGTCGACCGACAGGTTTTGGTGTGTTGTCCGGAGACGATGCGATTACGATGCCACTTATTGCAGCTGGAGCTGATGGCGTAATTTCGGTAGTTGCGAATGCATTCCCTGAGCGCTTTTCGAAAATGGTTCGCGCCTCTCTAGCTGGTGACCTTTCAGCGGCGAGAAAAGAACATTATGAATTGTTGCCGGTAACTAAAATGTTCTTCGAAGAGGGTAACCCTGGCGGAGTGAAGGTTGCACTCAGCAAAAGAGGTGTCATGAAAGAAACGATGCGTATGCCTTTATATCCTGTTACAGAAGGACTTCGTCGTCGTATATATACGGAAACGGACCGTTTACTTGGCTAATTATATGACGAACATTTTCAAGCAGATCGTATCGGAAATTCTTGATGCAGATCATATTGTGATCACCTCACATAAAGGTCCTGATGGTGACTCCATAGGTTGTTCACTCGGACTTTATCATTTTATCAAGAAATTAAATAAGCAGGTTGTTATTTGTCATCCGGATGTGGCACCAGATTTCTTAAGATGGCTGGAGGCTTCAGATGAGATCATCGCCTTTGAAAATGAACCAGAAAAAGTTAAAGGTGAATTGGAATCTGCGGATCTGATTTTTTGTTTGGATTATAATTCTCCTGATCGTGTTGGAAAGGATATGCAGGAATTTTTAATTCAGGCTCAAGGAAAAAAGATCATGATCGATCACCATCCATTTCCGGCCGATTTCTGTGATATGGTTGTTTCTGACACTGCTTGTTGCTCAACTTCTCAATTGATTTTTGAGCTGATCGACCAATCAGTCAATGTCGATAAATTGGATGAACGCATCGGCACGCCGCTGTATTTGGGCATTATGACAGACACTGGGTCTTTCAGATTTCCGTCTGTTACCGCGAGAACGCATGAGGTGATCGCCACATTGCTCAAAGCAGGAGTGCGACATAGTGATGTTCATGAAAAAGTATACGATTCCAATACACTTGACAGATTGCAATTGAGAGGCTACGCCGTTGCTGAGAAATTTGAAAAGATTCCTGGTTACCCGGTAGCGTTTATTTCCCTCACGCAGGAAGACCTTGAACGGTTTCATTACAAGAAAGGAGACACCGAGGGATTAGTGAACGTTGCACTTTCTATTGATGGAATAAAAGCTGCAGCCTTTTTTATGGAGCGTGATGGTGAGATCAAGATCTCATTCAGATCCAAAGGGGATTTTTATGTAAATGAGTTGGCGATGCAACATTTTTCCGGAGGTGGACATAAATATGCCGCCGGAGGAATGAGTCTCGAGCCCCTTAATAAAACGATTGAACGTTTCAAGAATTTAGTTCCTGATTATTTCGCATGAGGCTTTTCATTTATATATTTCTCGTAGTTGTGCTATTTTCTTGTGGTACAGATCCACAACAAAAGAACATTGACTGGAATCAGAAGAAATCAACTGATTTCAACAGAGAATTAGCTATTCAACAGGATCTTCAGATCAAAATGTACTTAGAACAACATGCTGACTGGAAAATGACTTCTACAGGTTCAGGCTTACGCTATTACATATACGAAAATGGTGAAGGTGCTGAGGCAGTTGTTGGCTTAACGGCGCAAGTCGAAACAGAAATTTCGCTTCTTGATGGCACACAGTGTTACAAAACGGCTTCCGATGAAATGGAAGAATTTGTGATTGATAAGAGTGATATCGAGAGCGGAATTCAGGAAGGAATAAAAAAAATGCGCGTTGGCGACAAGGCAAAAATGATCATTCCAAGTCATCTCGCACATGGATTGGTGGGTGACATGGACAAGATCCCCCCGTTATCCGTTATTGTTGTTGATATTCACTTAATTGGTTTGGTGCCATGATTTCAAAAAGTTTAGTAGTTCTTTTTTTAGGTGTGACAGGTCTCCTGATTTCTTGTGGGGACTCCACAGAAAAAAGAAAATTAACTACAAAAAAAGTAACCAGGGATAACGTAGCTGATCCTTCCGTCATCTCTAAAAAGAAATTAGAAAACGGACTGACGATTTATTGGTTTAAAAAAGGCGCAGGTGACCCTCTGAAGGAAGGGGATATGGTCAATATTGAATATGAAGTTAAGCTCAAAGATGGAAAAATTGTAGACGGAAATAAGCTAGCAAATAAGAAAAAATTACCCTTTCTGATAGGCTTTAATCTGCAAACGCCGGGATGGGATATCGCATTCAAGGAATTAAGAGTCGGGGATAAAGTGAAAGTTCTAATCCCAAGTAAATTAGCACGTGGAGATAAAGGAATTGAAGGGTTAATTCCACCAAACGCAGATAATTGGTTGTATGTAAATATTCTGGAGAAAAATAAACCAACAAGATCAGCTGGAGGTACACGTGTATGGTTACTTGAAGAGAATAAGGATAACAAATTAACATTCAACGATAAAAACGCGGTCATCTTTCATGCAATTGCCAGTACTCCTTCGGTCACTGAATTTGTCAATACGTTTCGTTTAGATAAGCCTTTTATTTATCGCATGTCTGACCATGGTCTCGTTCCGGGATTGAAAAAAGCGTTAATGAATGCTAAAAAATTTGACAGACTTTTTGTCGTTGTTCCTCCTGAAGAGGCGTATGGCAAAGAAGGTTATCTGGATATCGTCAAACCAAATGAATCTATTTTCTATAACGTGCTCGTTATGGATGTTGTAAAACCGGGTTCAAAATGATACCTTTGCACCCGTAAATCAAGACTGTCGTTTTGTTGATGAAACAAAAAATCATTTTCCTTTTCCTGTTGTCACTTTCTGTGCTGCCATTAAACGCACAACAGATTTTGGATACCGTGTACACTGACAAGGGCCCGATGGTGATCTATTCCAACCGTACCTGGGCGTTTTTGAAGGATAAATCATTCACTGGTATTTTGAATTCGCAGGTTCACAACTTGCTGACGCAACAGTTGGGACTCAATTTTAAAAACACATGGAGTAATGATGTTTGCTTTACATCAGGTAAGCACAATGACATGTCTAAATTGAATGATACCTTGTGGTTGTGCGTAACTGATGAGGCTCATAAAGATTTTGTCGCTCCGGTTCCCGGTATGGTGACTTCTCGCTATGGATTCAGACATGGCCGTCATCACAGCGGAATCGATCTTGATCTCGAAACAGGAGACACCGTGCGTGCTTGTTGGGCAGGTAAGGTAAGGTATTCCAAATACAATGATGGTGGGTTTGGTAATTTGGTTGTTGTCAGGCACTATAATGGTTTGGAGACTTTTTATGCCCATTTGAGTAAGTTGCTGGTCGCTCCGGATCAAGATGTTAAGGCTGGGGAGGTAATTGGATTAGGAGGGAATACCGGGCATTCGTATGGTTCGCATCTACATTTTGAAGTTCGTTTTTATGATGCTGCTATCAATCCAGAAGAGGTGATTGACTTTGAGAAGCGTTCGTGTAAAGATGAGAATTTATTTGTGCACAAAGGACTTTTCCGTCCAGGTGCAAAGCCTACAGTTTTAGAAGGAGAAGAGCCGGAACAACCAGTGAAAACGGAAGATCCTGTAGAAAAACAAATTGAAGCCGCCCAAGCGGTACAAGCTTCTTTGAGAAAGTATTACAAGATTAAATCGGGTGACACTCTAACGGAAATCGCAGACAGAAATCAAACAACGGTTTCTAAGATTTGCCAATTAAACGGTATTCGACCAAGTTCCACGCTGCAGATTGGCAGAAGTTTAAGGGTAAGGTAATGTCGGAAAAGATCATGAAATCTGTTTCTTCTTTCTTTCCAATTCTGGGGATTATGATTCTTGTATCTTGTTCGGGATACAACAAGATCGTGAAAGGGGATGATTATCAGGTGAAATTCGATACGGCAAATCAATTGTTTGATAAAGGGCAATTCATCCGGTCAATCACGCTGTATGAACAGATCTACCAGAAAATGCCTAAAACAGGTGAAGGAGAACTTGCTTACTATCGAATCGCCAAAGCCTATTACGCAGAGAAGGATTACTACATGGCAGGCTATTATTTTGGGGCTTACACACAGAGATATCCATACAGTCCAAAGGCACAGGAGGCCCTCTTTCTTTCTGCAATGTGTTCCGTTTACAATTCACCTGCATCGTCCCTTGATCAGAATGATACCGAACTTGCGATTAATAATTTACAGCAGTTTATTGACACATATCCACAGTCAGAATTGGTCGATTCGTGCAATAATGTCATGGACGAGTTGCGTTTCAAACTGGAAAAGAAAGACTACGACGCTGTCAAACAATATGTTAAGACGCAAAATTACAGGGCTGCAGTGACTACCTCGATGACGTTTATGTCAGATTATCCGAGGTCTCGCTTCAGTGAGGAAATGGGGTATATCCTGCTCGACAATTCCTACTCGTTGGCTATTAATAGTATTGACAGTAAAAAAAAGGAACGAATCGAACAGGCAATTGAAAGATATCGTACATTTGTAGCCGATTTTCCCGAATCTTCCTACAAGAAAAGTGCTGACAGGATCAGTGATGAATTGAATAAGGAGCTTCAGAAAATTGAATTGAATAAATAAGAAAACATGAGTTTTAAGAACAGTACTGCAGAGCGATCAACCGTTACAAGAGATACCATAAAAATGGAAAAAGAGACGAATAACATCTATGAGTCCATTGTGATCATGTCTAAAAGATCAAACCAGATCAGCGTTGAATTGAAGGAAGAATTGAATCAGAAACTTCAGGAGTTCGCCTCTTCTACGGACAATTTGGAAGAAATCTTCGAAAACCGCGAGCAGATCGAGATCTCTAAATTCTACGAGAAGCTTCCTAAACCTGTAGCTATTGCGATGCAAGAGTTGATGGACGAGAAGATCTATACGCGTAATCCGGAAGATACAAACCAGTAAGATGCGCGGAAAACGCATTCTTCTCGGTATAACGGGAGGTATCGCGGCATTCAAGATCGCATATCTTATTAGAATACTAAAAAAACAAGGGGCAGAAGTCAAATGTATAATGACTCCTGCCTCTTCTGATTTTATAAGTCCCCTGGTGGTTTCTACCTTGTCGGGAAATCCTGTTTCAATAGAATTCTGGAACAAATCAACTGGTGAATGGACAAATCATGTAGAGTTGGCTCTTTGGGCTGATCTGATGCTTATTGCGCCGCTCACAGCGAACACCTTGTCTTCCATGGCTGTTGGATCTTGTGATAATCTCTTGCTTGCAACGTATCTTTCGATGAAAGGAAAAACTATGGTTGCTCCAGCTATGGATCTTGACATGTATGCACATGCCACCACCAAACGAAATCTTGATCAGATAGTCGCGGATGGCGTTATGGTTATCCCAGCTGAGACTGGTGAGTTGGCGAGTGGTTTAGAGGGAGAAGGTCGCATGGCAGAGCCGGAAACGATAGCAGCAAATGTCACTTCGTTTTTTTTGGACAGCGATCCTGAGAAGAAAGGGCTCGAAGGGAAAAAGATCCTTATCACCGCAGGTCCTACCTATGAAGCAATTGATCCAGTCCGGTTTATTGGAAATCATTCGAGCGGCAAGATGGGGTTCGCTTTGGCTGAGCGCGCTGCGGAGCGAGGTGCACATGTTTATTTAATTTCCGGGCCAACACATCTGCGATCAACGCACCAAGCGATCAAACTCATCGATATTGTTTCAGCTCAGGAAATGCTTGAGCAAGTACAGCATTTATGGGGAATTTCAGACATCGGAATATTTGCGGCGGCTGTTGCTGATTACAGACCTGTAACTGCTGCGTTAGAAAAGATTAAGAAAAAGGAAGACGCCCTACAGATTGATCTGATGAAAAACCCTGATGTTTTGAAATGGGCGGGAGAAAACAAAACCGCTACTCAAACATTGATAGGTTTTGCGCTCGAGACTCAGGAGCTTGAAGAAAATGCCAGAAAAAAACTTTCTTCGAAAAATCTTAACATGATTGTTATGAACAGTTTGCGAGATGAAGGCGCAGGTTTTTCAGGCGACACCAACAAGGTGAGTATGTTGGATGATCGCAATAATTTGACTAGATTTGAGTTAAAGAATAAGTCGGAAGTCGCCGATGATATCTTGGATGTCCTAATTGCTTATTTATGTTGAAAATACTTTCTGCAGTATGTATTCTTTCATCGTTCATTGTTCGATCTCAGGAACTGAATTGTCAGGTGAATGTGGTTACTGATGCAAGACTTGAAGTGACCTCAGTGGAAAAGGAGATCTTCGATCAGCTGAAGCAGACCATTTACGATATGATGAATACCACACAATGGACAAAAGATAAGTTCAAAGTGGAGGAGCGCATAAATTGTAATATTCAGTTAGAAATAAAATCAATTCCATCAACGGGAACCTATTCAGGTTCAATGCAGGTACAATCATCACGTCCGGCGTTCAATTCCTCATACAACACGACTGTTTTTAATTTCCAGGATAATGATATTCAGTTTTCATATTCAAGGAATTCGGTCCTTGTTTATGCGCCAAATCAATACCGGGATAATCTCACAAGTATTCTGGCGTTTTATGCCTATTTCATCATAGGGATGGATTACGATTCTTTTTCGCTAAAAGGAGGAACACCTTATTTCAATGAGGCGCAGCAGATCGTGTCGAATGCGCAATCATCGAATGCGCAAGGCTGGAAATCTAATGAGGCCGGAAAACGAAATCGTTTTTATCTGGTTGATAATGTGCTTCATCAACTTTTTGAACCGCTACGCGAATGTAACTATGATTACCATCGAAAGGGTATCGATAAATTGTACGACGATAAGGTTGCGGCACGAAAAGCGATCTATGAAGCTTTGAATAAACTGAATAAAGTTGTCGCTACACGTCCAAACTCTATTAATCTGCTGAATTTTGTTCAGGCGAAATTGGTAGAGGTGAAGAATCTGTATGCCGATGCAGAGGTGAAGGACAAGAATGATGTTGTCACCCTTCTGAAAAAGATCGATCCGGCCAATTCAAGTAAGTATCAGGAAATTCTCAACTGATGCTGAAATCTCTTCAGATAAGAAATTTTGCACTTATCGACCGCGTAGATTTGGATTTTGCGCAAGGATTCACAGTACTTACAGGTGAAACAGGGTCAGGAAAATCAATTCTTTTGGGAGCCTTAGGATTGATCATGGGAGATCGGGCTGATTTCAGTGTGATTGGTCCAAATGGCGATAAATCTGTATGTGAAGCAACATTTGAGATCAACCCACAAAGCCATGAAGAATGGTTTCGTCAGCATGATTTGGATCTTTCAATTGAGGTAATAATTCGCCGTGAGATCAATTCCGGTGGAAAATCGAGGGCATTTATAAATGATACGCCTGTTGGGTTAGCTGTATTGAAGGAACTGACATCGACTTTATTTTATATTCATTCTCAGTACAATACAGTAGAATTAAAATCTCCGGCATATCAACTGGAATTATTGGATGCATTGGCGGGTCTGACCTCTGAAAGTTCGAATTTTAAGAAAGAATATTCCTTTTTTACATCCAGGAAAAGGGAACTGCAACAATGGAAAGAGACCTATGAGTCTTCGCTGAAAAAAAGCGATTACGATAACTTTCAGCTTGAAGAAATTTCTGCGCTGGAGTTGGAAAAGAATGATTTTCAACGACTGGAGTCAGAACTTGATTTGCTTGCTCGTTCTGAAGATATAAAGGAATTACTTCAACAGATTGATTTTGGAATCCAGGGTGATGGCCAGGTATTAACGACATTGAAACAGCTTGAATCGGCTTGCAAGAAATTAAAGGATGTCCATCCCGGAATTGCAGAATTGGATGGTCGAATCAGTTCCGTTCTCTTAGAACTTAAAGATGTTGCTTCTGATGCTTCTCGCATGTTGGATCAGCAAGATGTGGATCCTGCTCAAACACAAATACTTGGTCTCAAGCTCGACGAATTCAATCGCATTCTTCGAAAACATCAATCCACAACCCAACAGGAATTGCTGGATTACTACACAGAATTGAAAGGCCGGAATGAAGACCTTTCAGAAATGAAAGAACGGATAGATAATCTTGAAGTTGATTTGAATCGTATTTCTGGTGAATTAAAGTGTCGGGCTGAAATTCTTCATGAAAACCGAAAGAAAGCTGCGAAGGATGCTGCTGCTCGAATCATTGAGGTACTTGAACACTTAAAGCTGAAGGGTACCCGACTTGAATTTCATCTGGAAGTACGGAGCGAGCTGAATAGCGATGGATTGTCATCATTGCGCTTGTTGTTCTCTGCGAATGAAGGAATGGATCTGGTTCCGATCGAACAAGCGGCAAGTGGAGGTGAATTATCCAGAGTGATGTTGGCGTTGCAAAAAGTAATGTCTGAAATCAAGGTGTTGCCTACCATCTTGTTTGATGAGATCGACACAGGTGTATCGGGTGAGGTTGCAGAAAAAATTGGCATCCTTCTTTCTGATATGGGATCACACGGACAACTCATTGCAATTACGCATTTACCTCAGGTTGCAGCAAAAGGAGAAATTCATTTGAAAGTAGAGAAAGTCTCTTCAAACGGACGAACGCAATCGCAAGTACGCGTACTGGATCAGATGGAGCGAACCACTGAAATTGCGAGGTTGTTAAGTGGAGAAACGATCACTGACGCAGCAATGGAGAATGCACGAACGTTGATGCGCTGATGGAGAATTTGTTTCTGAAGTTTGATCCGGGGAAGTCGCCGTTTACGATCGATCATAAGTCACGACTACTTTTTTTAGGCTCCTGTTTTTCTGATGAAATTGCTTTCATTGCGGCGCAACAAGGGTTTCATTGTTTCTCCAATCCCTTTGGAACTGTTTTTCATCCGAGGCCATTGGCCAGATTCCTTCAAGAATGTGTGTCGGGAATGGAACAGGAACGCTTACTGGAACGTGATGGACGCTTTTTATCGTGGGATGCGAGCTCACAGATCAATGGCGATGATGAACAATCAACGACGAATGAACTGAAATCAATGCGTCGGCGTTGGATGGAGGAATTGAAGCAAGCATCCGTACTCTTTGTAACATTCGGAACTGCATGGGGTTACAAGTTGTCTGATGGTACTATCGTTGCGAATTGCCACAAGAAGGAACAATCAATGTTTCAAAAGGAACTTTCAGAATCTCAGGAAATTAGTGATGTATGGCTGGAGGTGATCGATTTGATGAAGCAAGTTAATTCGGCACTCAAGATTGTCTTTACTGTTAGTCCTGTGAGGCATATTCGTGATGGTCTGGTTGAAAACAATCAGAGCAAAGCGATTTTGATTGATGCGGTAAGGAGCATTAATAAGTGTTCAGATACGTTTTATTTCCCTTCGTATGAGATCATCATCGATCAATTAAGGGATTATCGGTTTTTTAAACAGGATCGCATCCATCCAACAGAAGAAGCCGTTTCTTTTGTTTGGTATTGTTTAATGACGTATTACACTGATGATCAAACGAGAAAAGTCGCAGGAGAAATAAGCGCCTACAACAAATTTAAAGCTCATATTCCTAAATACGCCAATGCCGAGGAAGTACTGGAATATCAGCGCAAAGTGGAATTCCGCCGATTAGAACTTATTGCAAAATACCCTCAAGTACGCCTATAAAAAAAGGGAAACGTTAGTCTCCCTTTTTGATTAGCAGTATATGTGGTTTCAAGGTAGTCGAACAATAGTTCCCTTGTATTCTGCTTTTTCGTCTGGTAAAGGATTCTTCATCCTTACGATCCAAATATACGCTTTATTTGCATCTACCAATTGCCCGTTCGTTTTATTTGTACCATTCCAACCATTAGTGGCATCGTTTGTTTCGAACAAGGTTACGCCATTTGTTGGATCAATGATCATCATCGTAAAATCTGCATTTCGTTCTTTCAAGGCGTACGGCATGAACGTGGCATTCCTTGGGTCATTGGAATTTGGCCAGAATGAATTCACTGCAAGCAAATTGTAATCTTCTTCAATGTGTACCTGTTTTTTAACGTTCACCGGACAACCATTATCTTTGGGCTCTGCGGTTAAAACTACGTCATAGGTTCCCTTTTGGTATAGATGTGCCTTCACGTCTTTTCCCTTTAATTCTGTTTTCGCACCCTCCAATTTCCATGTATAACTTGCGTTTTCATTGGATGAAGCTTGAAGTGTTACCGTTGGCACCCCTTGTTCGTATTTCGTGTCATTATCGATTGTGAAATCAGCTTTTATGCCTTCACGCACTTTAAAATCAGCTGTTTTAGAATATTGAATTTTTCCGTTTACGGCATGTCCGAAATAATAGTTACCTGGATTTTCACCTATGAAATTTATGCGCTTGCCAGCTGAGACCGGATAAACCTTTGAATTATCTGAAATGAAAAGATCTTGTGAGTTTTCATTTTTGATCCAGATACTTTCACCTTCACACAAATCTTTTACAGTTGGGTAAACCATCGCAGTTTCAGTGACTTTTGCTTCTGGATTCGTATTGTTAGTTTTGTTTTGTGTTTCTGAAACCGAATTGATGTCAAATTTTTGCGTTGTTTTAGTGTCTTCAACCTTTCCGCCCTGATTGTTCTCGGAAGTAGAAGATGTCATTGAAGAAACAAGATTAGACGTTTCTGCTTTTTCTGAATTTCGATCGTTGGCAGTAAAAGCATTCAGACTACTTACAGAAGTAGACTCATTTGATTCTTGAACTTTATTCTCGGTAGGCTTTTGGTCGGTTGATGCAGAACTTATCTTATCATCTTTCCGAACAGACGTTTTCGATGTCAGATTCCAGAATAATCCTGATGCTGAGAGCAGGATGACAGAAGCGCTTAAGTACCACTTCCAGTTTCCATTCGATTTAGCAGTCGGCATAACAACATCAAGCTTCTTGGATAGTTGATCCCAAGCTTGTGCTTCGTAAGGAAGTTCATGTTCCTTGAATATGTCTCTGAAGTGTTGTTCCATAGGTTCCTTCATAGTCAATGAATATTCGTAAATTTTTCATTCAGCATGCGCTGAAGGTTCATCTTTGCTTTTGCCAGGTTTGATTTGGAAGTGCCTTCACTAATGCCAAGAAGATCTGCAATCTCTTTGTGTGAATAATCCTCCAGAACATACAAATTGAAAACAGTCCGATAAGCCGGTGATAATTTCTGAATGGCCTGCATAGCCACATCTGCTTTCAATTCTGTGAGGTCGAGTTCTTCTTTTGCGACCACAGGATCTTCAGCTCCCAGTTTAAAATCATTATCATCGTCTGTTCGGAAAGGGTCATTCTTTGACCGGCGTATAGCATCGATCGCTGTATTTGTTACGATTCGACGCAGCCAACCTTCAAATGAACCTTTGTAATCAAATGCTCCCAGCTTTTCAAAGACCTTAATGAAACCTTCCTGAAGAACTTCCTGGGCACTGTCCCTGTCTGTAGTATATCGCATGCAAACAGATAGCAGTTTCCCGTAGTAGAGTCTGAACAATTCGCTCTGAGAACGTCGGTCGTTTCGAAGACATCCTTCGATCAGTATTGTCAGTTTTTCTTTATTCTCCACGTTGGTTACATTCAGATGACGCAAGCTTTGGCTTCGGGTTGCCTTACACTTAAAATTAGTTAAGTTTCTTGCTTTTACTCACAAATAAAAGGAATAATTGCTCAATAAATGCTAAATTCGCTGCCGTATTTGAAAAGTATTTCACCAATTTACAACCTATATGAAAGTAACAGTAGTTGGAGCAGGAAACGTTGGAGCAACTTGTGCTGACGTTCTGGCTCACAGAGAGATCGCAAACGAGATTGTACTTCTTGATATTAAAGAAGGATTTGCAGAAGGAAAAGCCCTTGATATCTGGGAAACCTCTCCAATCAACCTTTATGATTCACGTACGATCGGTTCAACGAACGATTATACAAAAACAGCGAATTCAGACGTTGTCGTAATTACATCAGGACTTCCAAGAAAACCAGGGATGTCGCGTGACGATTTGATCGCTACCAATGCTGGGATTGTAAAAACGGTAACAGAAAATGTCATCAAACATTCTCCGGATGCGGTGATCATTATCGTTTCAAATCCATTGGATGTCATGACTTACTGTGCATATTTGACAGCGAAAGTAGATTCCAAGAAAGTATTTGGAATGGCAGGGGTATTGGATACGGCTCGTTACCGTTCGTTCCTTGCTTTGGAATTGAATGTGTCTCCAAAAGATATTCAGGCAGTTTTGATGGGTGGACACGGAGATACCATGGTTCCGCTTCCTCGTTACACAACCGTTGCTGGTATTCCTGTCACTGAATTGATCTCCGAGGAGCGTTTGAATGAAATCATCGAGCGTACAAAATTTGGTGGAGGTGAGATCGTTCAATTGCTTGGAACATCTGCATGGTATGCACCTGGTGCAGCTGCAGCTCAAATGGTTGAAGCAGTAATCCGTGATCAGAAACGTATCTTCCCGGTATGTGCTTGGTTGCAGGGTGAATATGGTTTAAGTGATATCTACCTTGGTGTTCCTGTGGTGCTTGGTAAGAATGGTATCGAAAAGATCATCGAACTTGACTTGAATAACGATGAAAAAGCATTGCTGAAAGAATCTGCAGAAGCAGTGAAAGTAGTAATGGATGTTTTGGATAATATGAATGTAGCCAACGCTTAATTCAAACAAAATAAGAGTTGAAGCGGGAGGACGAAAGTTCTCCCGTTTTAGTTTTCATAAGCACCGATATCCGGAGTTGAAACGGATCTTGGTAAGCCCTTGATATCTGTCGTGACAGGCGGTAATCCAAGGCTTGGGTTACCGTGGTTGTTCAATGCTGATGAACTAGAAAAAAGATAGTTCCCCAAAGAGATATCATTAAAGAGTGGATTGCCATTCCAGAAGATGTTGGCATAGTAGCTTTCAGTTGCTGCAGTTTCACGTTTGATCACACAATTCTGGATATTGAACGAAAGCGTAATTGCTGCGTCGCTAATGGTGTCGAAAACAAGTTCGGTGATTTCATTTCCGTAAATGACCGAATTGAACATATTGCCTTCATTGATGGATCCTACATTTGTCACGTTGTTAGCGTAATCATTGTAATAATTACTGATGCCAACCGCCGGTGTGCCACTGCCGCCACTTCCGTAACCAAGAAGGTCGCAATGATTGAAGGTGAAATCTGCTCCTTCTAGAACAAGCAGAGCATGCATACCGTTTTTTGCAATAACGCAGTTCTCTGCCTTCAATTTGGGACCGGAATACAGAAATAGGCCGTAGCTAGCATTATTTTCGATGATCGTATTGGTGAGATGTAAGGTGTATCCGGAAGAGGCAGGATCGTGCGAATACATGTGGATGCCTGAAGTTCCATTTTTTATGATAGCATAATCTATGGTCGACGATTGTGCCTCATGAAAATAGATGCCGTAATATTGACCGGCAACATCGTCGTACAAAGCTTCTAACCGATCGCCCTGAAAGGTAACTTCGTTACCAAGTGTTCCTTGAATATTCAACGCGCCTTTGTACACATAGAGTAAGGCATTCTTGTGCAGAAACACATTTGTCCCGGCTGGAATGGTCAAAGCTTTAGCAGAATCCACAATGGCGGCACCGTAAACCACGTGAGGTTTATCATTGGGCCATGTGCCTTCATTCAAATCGAAGATCCCGGCCTGAAAATTTGAATAATGGAAATAAGCATCCTGGCCCCAAACGGCAAGTTTGATATATTGATCCTTTCCATTTGTTCGGAACCGAATTGAGTCTTCCACGATCATTGGTAAATTCTGACCATTGATTGAAAGCGTAACCTCCACAAAAGCAAATAAACTGTCTTTTGACTCGATCTCAATTCCTGCCAGATCAGTGCCTTGTAAACCGTCGATGTTCATACGGAAAGGGGAGGATGCTCCACCCATTAGTTCGATCTCATCAATGCGAACTGTTTTGTTTTCCTTATTATAGATCTTGAATTGTTGCGTCGTCGAGCCTACAGTAGTGAAGATCGTATCAAACACCAATGTGTCTAACGAAAACTCAAGGTGTTCTTTAGAAGTGAGCAGATTTTTTTTGCAACTTTGAAGTAAAGTGGCAAGCGCAATTAATCCTGAAAAAACAATCAAATAAGGTCTCAACGGAACTCCTTTTTGGGGCGTAACAAAAATAACGATTAAATGGAGACAATATTTTAATTCAAAAAAGTAAGGTTTTTAAAAAGATTCTATTAAATTTGCAACCCGTTTTAAGGGAAAATAGAATATAATTACCTCGTTATGAAGAAAGATATACATCCGGAAGATTACAGATTGGTTGTTTTCAAAGATATGTCAAACGACTATTCTTTTGTGTGCCCTTCATGTGCCACTTCCAATGAAACGATCAAATGGGAAGATGGAAATGAATATCCATTAGTGAAACTGGATATTTCTCACAAATCTCACCCGTTCTTTACCGGAATCGTTCAGTTTGTTGATACTGCCGGTAGAATTGATAAATTCAAAAACAGATACGGTCGTCACCTTAAGTAAAAACCGTTTTGATAATAGTGGAGCCTTCTGTCTTTGGATAGAAGGCTTTTTTCATTGAAAAAAAGAAACAAAACAGGCTTTGTTTCGTTCAATTAAGTCGTGTTAAAAGAAAGTCCGTTTCGATATAAATTACTTGTTCTGATCCTGTTCGCCCTGTTTGCGCAACATGCTGAAGCCTCGAAGATTGAAAAAGCCTATCAGGCATTGAAGATCTATGATTATTTCAAGGCAAAAAAGTATTTTGAGCGTTCTCTGAAAAAACATCCTGCAGCAGCTTCTTATGGTTTAGCGACGATTTATTACCGAAGTGATAATCCTTTTCACAATTTAGATTCTTCCTATCGATACATTGTCCTTGCTGACAGTACCTATCAGTTGTTGGAAGAAGAGCGAAAAACCTATTACGCATCGATCGCGCCAGGTTTGGATTATGTCAATATCATCCTGTTGAAGACAAAGGTCAGCTCTGAATTTTTCAAACTGGTTGCTGCACAAAATACCATCACTGCCTATGACGATTTTCTTCAGGATCATCC
>Ga0172367_10004022_pt1 | contig 18591 bp, 30 predicted proteins | sample Lak10m_FD_114542 | JGI IMG/M metagenome (GOLD analysis project Ga0172367, IMG submission 114542) | Freshwater microbial communities from Kabuno Bay, South-Kivu, Congo - kab_022012_10m | ecosystem: Environmental > Aquatic > Freshwater > Lake | place: Democratic Republic of the Congo: South-Kivu...
ATTTGCCCAGAAATTTTAGTAAAAGGTAATGTTAGTTCTGCAGATTTTATATCATCTAAAATTAAATTAACCAAAGATAAAAGACGCTCGTCTTTATTGTAAATTCCATGATTCGCTTCGGTTATAAGTTCGCAAAACTTTTTGAATCTAATTAAAGGAAGTCCGGAATCGATGCTTTCCAAACACATACTCATTAATTATTTCTCCTGAAACTTATTACATTTACCGTCTTTGGTTATCTGTACATTGTGAAGTAAACAACGATCTTCTTCTTCCCTTGAAAAATGTATACAAGTTGAAGCTGAACATCTTTGCATTTCAGTTCCATCTAGAGTTTCAAAAAGTTCTATTACTTTATCAATATGCGACATAATTAATTCCTAGAATATTTTTACTTTATTTATTGTCTTCGACTAATTGTTGTTTTGCTTCCTTTAATACACAAATTCCATTCGACAACGAGTAAATCTTTTTAGTGTTATCCTCTGTTTCTTGCAGAGTTCCAACCCATCGGTTAAGCAGAACAATATTATCCCATTCTTGTAATGGGGCATCAATATTAATGTTCTTAACCAGTGACTTTACACTATCTGTCACAAACTGTCCATAATACTCGCGGTGGGTGCAAACATTGTTCATATAATCTTGTCTAGTAAACATTATATCTCCTTTACTTTACAACGAGTTAAAATATTCTGCTTCGTACCTTTATATTCAGAATGTTCTTTTAAAGTTCCAAGGATTGTTACATTTGAATCAAGTTCAGCATTTACTTCGGTTCCAGAACTCCAAATAAACGCGTTCCCTCTTTGATCTTCAAAACAGTGTATAAAACAATAACCGTAAGCTGAATTGTAACCATAGGAACCAAGATATTTCAAATCCCATTCCCGTCTTTCGCCAACATTACCAACATATTTTGATTCTACCTTCTCTTCTTTTTCTTTGATTAGGTTCATAGCTTTTCTGTAAAAAGGAACCATTGAAACAGCGTATCCAACGTAACGTAGAGAAGTTACTTCAGCGTTAGCTATCTTGTGAAGATTATAATTGTAATCATTATCTGTGTTAATTGTTTTAACATACTCGATAACCAATTCTGCTTCTTCATACTCTTCTTTTGTTGGTTTATAAGGAGCTATTCCATGGTATTTATCACCTTCTACCAAGTTAAGTGTATGATATGAAGTAGCTTGGAGCATCATTTCTTCTGCTTTAGCTTTTGAAACGTAACCATATTCTGAAATAGAATGTATCGCTGTTGCTATTAACAACTTAAGACCATAAACAGGAACACATCTAGCCCCAGGTTCTCTACCTTCTGAAAGGATATCACCTATAGACGAAAGAAAGTTAGCTTGAAAAAGAATGTTTGAAATTTTATCAGTTTGTAGAAAATCTTTCAAACAAGTTGATCCAACTTCTATAACAACCTTATTTCCGTTTATAACTGACATATATCACTCCTTTGTTTACTGTATAATTCATACTAACAAAGAATTAATTATTTGTCAAGATACTTCTGTTCATCTTTTGTAAGTTCTGGAATTCTTTTCTCTAGAATATAAGTTTGGTTCCTAACTCGTTTTGAGTTACAATGTTCACAGGGTGTACCGGTTGTTCTAAACTCTTCTGGCATTTCTTTTTCTGGGACAGTTCTAATCATTAAACCAGTAACAGGGTCGTTATCCTTTACTGCGACAAGACTCCATCCAGAAAGAACAGGATTTTCACCCTCTATAATTATTTTTGTATAGTGGTATGTTTTTTTGAAAAATTTTCCAGCGTAGAGTTCTTCGATTGTATCTAACTTGGTTTCGGTTGTTACGGTGAATTTAATAGGTGGGTAATTGAGTTTTAATGCTTTTCTGTTGAGTTTTTTGATTTTCTCAAAAACAGTTTGGATATTATCTGTAAGAACAAACTCTTCGTAGAACATAAAAGCTCCTTTACAATGTTGTTATAAACACTATAAAGGAGCTTTGGTTTTTTGTCAAGATAATTTATCTTCCTTTATATAGTTAGAGTATCAGCTACAAACTCACGTGCTCTTGTTTTTGAATAGTTGTCACCAAGTTTCTTTTTAACATACGCAAGAATCTCTGGATTATAAAGTAAACTATCAGCTAAATCCGAACCAACATCTTGAATTGATTGATCTTTGTTATCACCTAAATAATCATTAGCAGCATCTTTACAAATCTTATTGAATTGAGTTGTTGTTAGACCTTTAGGAACATTTTTCTTCTCTTCTTTTTCTTTAGCTGCTTGTGCTTTTTCTGCGTCTTTAATCCTAGCCCAACGAATTTGTTCTACTTTCTTTTCAAGACCTTTTGGATTCTTCGAGAACTTACGGATCTCTTCGATAGACATATATTTCAAAGCTCTATCTTTGAGTTCATTGGAAATAAATTCATCTTTTTCAGATAGAATTGCTAACGCTTTATTAATATGTGACATACATTGCTCCTAAAAATTTATTTTATTCTGCTAAAGGTACTTTATCAAGTAAATCTTTAACTTGTTTTGGGATATCTTTTGGGTCTATTTTTTTAGCAATTTCTCTATCAGATGTGAACATTCCAGGAAATGCTTTCATTGAAGAAAGATTAATTTGAGCACAATCATACCCAGCACTACCTTTAAATGCAACAATTCTATAAACTGCGAAATTCTTACCATTAAAAGCTGGTGTTTTTTCGTCTGTTCTAAATTGGGAAATATAATCACCAATCTTATATTTTCTTTCTGATTCCGATAATATCGCTAAAACAGCATTGAAGTCCATATACCACTCCTAAATTATTTTATTAGTATTTATAACCAATTTCATTATTGTATGCAGTCATAAATTCTATAGCAAATTCTTCACATGAACGATCTTTGTCTAGAAGATTGTTAAGTTGAGCGAACTGCCATTGTGATGTAAAATTACAGGCCTTATCAATTTCAATAAGATTTGTACGTCTATCATCAGTACCTGTGAACTTTGCCATTTGAAGTAATGCTTTACCCAAATATGACATTTACATACCCTCGCAATATGGAGTTTTAGCATAATCACCTAAACCATTAATACTACGATATTTCTGAGCCATAAATTTCATTCTCATATCATGTAACTTATCAAAAGATTTCTGATACTCCTTTGAATGAAAACCAAAAGTATAATAATTTTCGTTTACTTCCTGACTTTTAATATCTATTTGTTGCTTTGTAATTGGTTTCATATCTAAATTCCTTTGTCGTTTATATTAGCTACATATATTAATCTACCAACAACAGCTAACACACCGTAGTCTGGATTTTTAATTAACCATTCATTACAAACGTCTTCATCAAAAAACAAAATTGTCTTATATTGCTTACCGTAATGTGTATACATACAAAAATCCCCTTTATGTTTACCTTATAATTCATAGTAACATAAAGGGGATTTAAAGTCAAATAAATTGTTTAGACTTATTTTACTGGAGCTGTAGAAGTTGGAGCAGAAGTGACTTCTTTCTTTGCTTTTTTAACTTTCTTAACAGCTTTCTTTTCTACTTTAGCTTCTGCTTTAGGAGCAACAACTTCTTTCTTTGCTTCAGCTTTCTTTTCTACTTTTGGTGCTTCTACTGCAAATGCCGATGTTGCTACGAGTACTGTGAGAATGGTTAAAACTTTTTTCATTGCTACTTCTACTTTGGTTATGTGATTTACTTTTGTAAGTTTGAGTTATTATTTATATCAGCCACATTTTGTATAAGAACATTGAGGATTTTTGCATTTGATACATCCTTCAACATAAATCAGTTCTTCGTTACAAGCAGGACATTTTTCTTTTGATTTTACATCCTTAACATACTTTCCTATGGCTCTCGCTATTGAAGAATTAAAATCAACAATAGTTCCAGACTTTTGTAACACTTCTTTCAAATATTTAATACCAGCACCGTGACGTAGAGCTAATGACATCAACCGAGTAATATAAGCTCTCAATTCATTAAGGAAGGCATCTTGGACATTTTCTACTATAACCTGTCCATTGTATTCAAACTGATAAACTTTTTTACCATCCTTCTTTGTTTTAACCATTTCACCTTCGGTAATTTTATGGTCAAAGTCAATATCAGTAATTTTACCAGCAATTATTTCGTATGGATCGTTATTCAACAAGCCAATAAAAATAATCCATTTCTCTGATTCATTAGTAGCTCTATTCAAAGCATTAACACGATATACATCACATGGTAATTTTTTAGGACGCTTTGGAGCATTAGTTCTAGTAATTACCTCGTTGTTTTCTTTGTCTACATTATGTACAAGAATACCTTCACGACATCCATCACGATATACAGTAACACCAATAACACCCATTTCGTGGGCTTTGATATAAACTTCTGATATTTCTTCTCTTGTCGCATCTGAAGCCAAATTGATGGTTTTTGAAACTGACGTGGACACATTTTTTGTACAAGCGGCTAGTGATTCTAAATGTTCCATAGGAGTTAAATCAGATGCTACAACAAATACTTTTCGAAACTCTTCTGGAATATCTTCAACATTTTGGCATGAACCTTTGTCTTTTGCTATTTTAGCCAAAATACGATTTTTAATTTTTTCTTCCCCTGCTGTAAACTCATCAAGCCATTTATTAAAAATCGGATCTGAAATATATACAGTTTCGTATTCTTTATTAATTTTTTCAATTTTACGAGCGTAGGTAAGAGCAAATACAGGTTCAATACCACCCGAAGTGTTAGCGAGATAACTGATGCTGCCTGTAGGTGCAAATGAGGACTGACAGGAGTTTCTAATTTTTTGTTTACGAATCTTTGCTTCAAGATTACGAATCATTAAAACCTTTTCGTTTTCATGGCCAATACCAGAAAGTTTAAAGAATCGCTCATTTGCTTTGAAAAATGTTTCTTCGTCATAAGCAGGATATGCACCTTTTTCAAGAGCCATATCAGCTGATTCATCCATCCCTGTTAGTGTCAATATAAGAGACATATCATTTGCAAATTGAATGCCCGTCATTGAGTTAAATGGGATACCCATCATATACAAAGCATGAGCAAAACCCATAACACCCAAACCAATAGGTCGAACTTGTTTTGTTACTTCTTCAATTTTAGGAATTGGAAAATCGTTTACATCAATGACAGAGTCGAGATATCGAGTTGCCACCCTAACAGCTTTCTTAAATCCGACCCAATCAAATTTACCATCAACAACAAATTTTGTAAGGTTAATACTCCCGAGGTTACAGGAAGAATAAGCAATTGCAGTATATTCTTGGCAAGGATTAGACAAAACAACTGAGTCTAAATTAGTTGTAGTGCATTGTCTTGTTGCAATATCAACATTGAATATTCCTGGTTCTGCACAACGCCAAGCATACTCGATAATTTCATCCCAGAGTTGTTTTACAGAAACAATTTGATTGTTATCTTCCAACGGAACCGATGTTCCGTCTTTAAAATAAACAATATGTGGAAAGTCTGGATTAGAAGCTAGTTTAGTATAAAACTCATCAGTTACACGAATTGAAACATTGAACCGTTCCATAATACCTTTTTTATCTTTAGCTCGTATTACGTCTAGAATATCAGGGCTATTAATATCATACTGGAACATACCAGCACCTCGTCTAACTCCACCTTGTTGAATTCCATCTAAAGTTGCGTTAAACATATTAGCAAAAGGAAGTGGTCCAGAAGAAAGACGTCCATCCAAGCCTTTAATTCCTTCTTTTGAAGATCTCAATTGACTAAAAACATATCCTACTCCACCGGATGCCTTTGTAACTAATGCTGCTTCTTTCATGGAATTCATAATACCTTCAATTGAATCCTCAAGCCCCATAGTAAAACAGGATGAGAGAGTTCCTTTACGTTTTCCATTAGTGTTAGCGTTCATTAAAGTTGGGGATGATGGAATAAAAACCATATCATTTATTATGTTATACGAAGGTGGGTAAATAGAAGATACGCGTTTAGCTAAATGTGACCACTCTGTTTCATCTTCTAGAAAATATCTTTCATTTAAAAGTTTTATAACTTTTTGATCCATATTACTTTCCTTTCTTAAAAATTAACCATTGATTCTTTTTATGATACTTCTTTTCAGTAAAACTTATTCCTTTCTTATTAATAAAATCCAAAAAGTATTTGTTGTAGGTAAAATGTCGAAACAACCAAGAAAAGTTATTAGTATCAACATCATTATTATACAAGTCTACTCTGAAATAATCAATATCTAATTGTACAAACATATCATACCATATATTCAAGAAGTAATTAACATCTTTACATAAAATGTCATAATCCTCATCTGTACAAAACAAATAAAATTTTAACTCTATAAAGGAAAAGAGTAATTCATATTTTGAATTATCTATTTCAAAATTTATCCAATATTTCTGGTGAAACCAAGTTAGTTTATTTTTAATAGGAGTATCATTAAGAATAGTTTCAGTTGCGGCTACATATTTATCGTTCATCATAGCTTTTTAAATGAATACCTTCCAGGAAATGAAGATACATTATAATATCCATGGTCTTTCATTATAGATAGAAATAACGAATTTTTCATTATTTTATCATAAAAATCTTTTAATCCTACATTTCTTCCACTAGCTAGGAAATAAAAAGATTTAATATCAAATCTAGATAAGCCATCAAACATAACATAAAATACTCTATTAAAAATTTTAGAAGAGTTTACAGATGTATTTGCTGGATTTGAAGAAAACGTGTTATCTTTTTCTAATCTAGAGAAAGACCATTCAGTATTTTCAAATTTAACTTCGTACTTCTGTCCTTCAAATTCTAAATATGTAACATGAGTTTGAAAATTACTATTCCATTCTTTATTTTTATAATCTGTTCCAAACTCGACTTCGATTGGTTTTAATGCTTCAACTAATTCTTGAAAGTTCATTTTGTATCTTTCTTTGTAGTCTTCTTCTTTTTCTCTGGAACCTTTTCAAACAATTCTTCAAAACGACTTGCACTATAACATCTTAATTCACCTGAAGGCATTGTGACAATAAAATCTCCAGAGCAAACATATTTAAGGTCAGGTTGCTTTAAACTTCCTACAAACAACATATCACCAATACGGTATGATTTGTCTACTAGATCTATATCTTTAGGATCGTCTCCTTCAAACCACTGATACGCTTCTACATCGTATACTTTTTTCCTATACTTCATTTCATACACCTTTCATATAAGAATTTATGACTTTCTGGAATTTGTTTGAAAATACGATTTGCTAATTCTTTGATTTCAAAATGTGCTGCTGGGTCACTGCGGAGTTCAAGAAAATTACGGAGACTTCGAGCATTAATCGACCACACTAAATCAACTTTGTATGATTCGGGGAGGCAAGCTTTCGTTTGGTCATTAGGATAACCAGCTTGTACCATAGAACGAAGATTATCAAGAGCCAAAGCAGAGCAACAATCAATAGGTTCAACACCTATTAAGTTGATATATTTACATACTCGATCCCAGTCAAACTTTTTTTCGTCATCTATAAAAGTTCTTTCATCTTTCAACTCTTTTAATGTATACCGAGTTGACTTGACCGAGAGCGATGCCATTCTGTGCCTAGCTAGTTCTTGAAGATTAAACCGTGAAATGCCATCTATTTTGAAATTGTAGTACAAATGCTCTAGAGTTGAAGTATGGTTCTTCTCTATTACAGTATCTATCAACTTTCTATCACGTGGACCTAGTTTGTATGGTAGTGAAGCCGAAACCATTCCTAGATCGTCGAAACATCCAGAATCTGATTTATCTCCAGAATCCCAACAAGTTCTAATAGCCTGTACAAGAAGACAAAGTGGGTTATGATGTAGTAAAGTTACTTGCATTCTTCTTCACCTTCTGTGTAACTAGCGCCATCTGCACCATAAACACCATCTACTATACCCAAATGTAAAGCTTCGTCTGTTGTCATATACCAATCAGTTGAGTGATCGAAAACTTTTTTAAGTTTCTTTTTCTTAATTTTAGTTCTGGATAAAACATATTGATCCACCCGTTTTTGGGTTTTTTCCCAATACTTTGCATACTCAATAGCTTTAGAAAACTCCCCTTGGATTCCAGCACTTCCCTGATGAAACATCATAGAACTAAAAGGTTGAGCAAATCGAACGTGACCAGCCAAAAGAATAAGAAACCCAGCTGACCAAGCTTTACCCAAACAAACTGTATGAACAGGAGCTTTGGAAGTCATAATAGCCGAAATCAAAGAAAATGCTTCATCAAGAAATCCACCAGAGGTATTAATGAATACTTCAATTGGTTCTCTGATGTAATTCTTTAAAAGTGCATCCTGTTGATCGTCATACTCGTTAATTTGATAAATCTGGATAACTGCCTTTTCAATAAGATCTTCATTGATATTCGAGTTAATTATAATCTTACGTTGCTGTACTAAAGTATTCCAAACGGAATCTTTTAGAGAACCTGTCACAGCCTCTTCTCCTTCACACTCGTCACAACCTTTACTCATTTGGATCTCCTTTTATCATAGCTTCTTCAAATCTGTCTTCTATACGTTTTTGTTCTTCTGCTCCATCTTTTAGAAATTGCTTGTCTAACCCATGCCAACCAGGATCGTATGTGTCGGAATCTTTTGGAAACCAACCCTCACCTTTTAGTTCAAAGTTTAATCTAGACACTTTTTGTAGCATCGGTTTAGAACACTTTGGACAAAGTATTTTATCTTTCTGTTCTGTATGTTCAGAAAAAGATAGTTTTTTTTCGATATACACTTTACATTCGTTACAAATAAATGGATATAATGGCATTATTTTCTTTTCTCCAGCATTTTAAATGTTAGTCTTGTTTTCAACTCAATTCCTTCAAAAGTGTTGTCCATAATCATTTTAACAACTTGATCATTTGGTACTCCAAGCATAGCTAAATCACTAAAATCTTTAGCTTTCATACCTTTAGGCCAAACAAATACCTTTTCTTTCTGTTCACTATACTTTAACGCTTTTTTAATTCCAGTAGCATCATTGTCGTTGGCGTATATTAGTTCACAACCCTTTAAGTAGTCACGAACTCCAGTTGTTAAATCGGCACCAACCATAGCAATGGCATTTTCAATGTTCATAGAATCTATTATTGACTCTACAACAATTACAGGTTTTTTCTTGTTGACTTGAAAAACACCGTAAGCCTTAAAACTGGAATTTTTTGAATGAACATGAAACAGTTTAGAAGATGTATGCCTTCCCATAAACCCATATAGAGTTTTGTTGTCTTCCATGTAGAATGGAAAAATAACCATTCCATTTAGTACCGACTTAACATTAGTATTATAATACAAAGAATCTATTTTGTCTATAATTTTTCTCTTCTTACAAAATTCAACCGCTTCTCGGTACAGTTTAGCAGGTTTAAAATACTTTTCGTTTAGTTGAAATTGATACATTAGTTTAGTTATGGGTTTATCTTCTTTGATGGTTTTTTGTTTTAAATTAAAAGAACCTTTCTTCAATCCTGCTATAAATTCTTCCTTTTCCTTCTTACGATACATTTCAAACACAACAGGATCTACTTGTCTAATAAACTCCCTTAAATTTGTCGAGAGCCCGCAGTTGAAGCAAGTACACTGAACCCAATTATATTTCTGTGTAAGAATGTTACAACGTCTTTTGTTAGGCGAGTTACCTTCATTACAAATAGGGCAGGAACATCTAAACCCATCACTTGTTTTGATCATATTTCTCAAGCTTAACTGATATATGAATGGTAACTCATCATACTTGGAAAGAGACATCTACTTCCTCTTAAATCTGAAATTCACATCGTTCGGTTAGACTACAAATTTTGGTTGTACACGGTTTTGTTGATTTAGTGTTTCCAAGACGACATACATTAACATCTTGACAATGAAGACAACACAAATTATTATGAAAACAATCTGGTCTAACTTTTGCCGAACAAAACATATACGATATATTACTTGTTTCAATTACATCTTCCATAATTTCTCCTTAACTAAAAAATTCATCTAATGATGATTTTGATATTTCTAAAATACGTTCTTGTTCTTTAAACTGTTGATTTAATTTTGTTTTAACTTCCCCAACAGGAATTTGGAACTTGTTTATGTCTTCAGCATGTTTAGCCAGTTTATATTTCATAAGCATAGTCATGAGTTTCATACCATTAAATGAGTATGTTTGTTCATTATACACTTCTAGGATAGATTTTTCAATATCTTCTGGAATACAATCAAAATCAATTAATATCTTGTTAAACTCATATCGTTCTTTCATATCAAAGTTTGTTTGTAGATATGTATTAAGATCTTTCAACATCTTCAACGCTGTTTTTTCACCAAGTCTTGATTTTATTGGTTTTATGTTATCAGAAGAATCGCCAATCATTATATGAATCTTTTTAAATGTTTCTACATCTACTTTAGGTCTAAACTGTTGTTTCAATGGGTCATATATGTGTACATTAGTATCTTGAAGCTGGTTAAAGTCTTTATCTGACGATACAATCCATACAGTTTCAGTATGTTTAAACTTTTTTGTAAGAACAGCAATTACATCATCAGCTTCTGCCTTTTCTGCTTTAACGACGAAAAAATCAGAATGATATTTAAGAGACTCGACAGTATCTTCAAAAATCCCGTAAACTGTTTTCCAATCAACTTCATCGGACTTAATACGTTGTCCTTTGTATGATTGGGTTGTAAGGTCATCGAACTTTGTTTTGTTTTGTTCATAATAGTCTTTTCTCCAAGACTTGTTATCCATACACAAAACAACAGGATTCTTTTTTGAACCACCTAGTTTGTTTGAGATAGAAACAATTTGTGTTAGAAGTACATGAGAAAGAAACTCAGGTGTGTCTTGTATTTGTGTTTTATTACTCCATAAAACCCGATGCAAGGCATGTGAAAGATCGACCAAGATCATACTAAACTCCTAATATATTAAAGACTTCTTCATATTTGTCTAACACAAGTTGGCCGTTTCCTTCAAAAGTAAAATTATTCTTTACCTTTTCATTCGCCATCATACTCATATTATAACGTAAAAGTGGGTCAGAAATCAATAATTCTAAATAATTTTTCCAATCAGTTTTTGTTTTCTTAACAAGAAATCCATCTACACCGTCTTCTATTGATGTAGCGTAAGGGTAAACATTATGAGCTACTGACACTGTTTTAGCTAATGAATATTCAATGTACTTAAGATTGGATTTACATTTGTTAAACTCGTTATCGTCTGCTACAATAATACCAATGTCCAAGTTAATTCCAATTAATGTATCAATGAACTCTTCAATGGAAGCCCACTCATGGTGAATTGCTATATCCTTGAAGAACTGTGGGCAAAATCCAAATGTATGAAACTCAAAATTGTACTTCTTCTTAAGTTCTCTAATAGCTTTAACAAGGTGGTTATCAAAGTCCCCGTTGTGAGTATATGAACCATGCCATCCAACACGAAGAACAGGGTTCTCTTGTTTTGCGAATTCTTTTGGAGTGTGATACATATTTGGAATTATGACTGGTCTTACTCCATACCTTTTCTCTAGTACATCGGCCAAAGGTATTGTAGAGCAAGTGAGGACATCTGAATTTGACAAAATCCAATCCAACTTTTGAAGTTCTGCTTTAGGGTAATGTCGATGAGCTAGATTGGAACTCGGAATAGCAAAAAGATGGTCGTCCATATCGGAAAGGATTTTTTTACCCTGTGATTTAGCGAAAGGTATCCATTTCTGAAAGAAGACATTATTAGCCCGTTGTAAACCAATAATGTTAGCTTCTTCCAAGATAGGATCGTTTGGTGGGAACCCAAGTCTATATTCTGTCCATGGATAATGCTGTTTTAGAAATTCAGATGGTTGTTTTACACGCATATATCCACAACCAAAACTGTCAGAACTTGTCAGTAGAAGTTTTGGGTCTTGTCGTTCATTCATGTGTTCTTAACCTTTCAATAGATTAGAGTTTTCGTTTAGTTGGATATGGTACTTACATTTTTGACAAACTTGTTTATTACCTTGCGGTGTCTGAACTTCTACAAGTTGTTCAACAAGAACTTCAGTTTTACACTGATCACATTTCTGAATTAACATCTTCTTCTCCTTTCTAGGAAAAATCTAAACCATATTCTTCGATGTTTTCGGTATTCTGTTTAAACTTTTCTGCTTTTAGTTGATCTTTTAAATGAATTGGAATTTCTTGTTCTGAATCATCTAGGTTAAGTAAACGCATTCTACTATAATCAATTCCAATAGTATAAACCGATTCATTGTTTGACGAGAATCTAGTCTTAATAGTTTTTAGTACATACTTGTTAGCTTCTTTTAACTCTGGACTTTGAATGATAGCCCCGGACCAATCAGCTGTTTGTGAAATACCATAACCTAATCCAACATCCTCACTACTAACACTTGAATTTTTATCTTTAGCACCACGATTGAATTGAGCGGCTGTTAAAATAACTATGTCATACTCTTTAGCTACTGCCCTAATTTCCTCACAAACACACGCAACATACAAATGGCTACCAGTTTGATTAGATGGTAATCGATACGAGGAAAATAATGTTATATGGTCAAGAACAAGAACATCTGGTAAATAACCTTTTTTGAGTTTAATTTCGTTTAGTATATTACTTATATGTTTTGCATTACAGCTTCCGGGGGAAACTTCTTTAATAATCAGCTTACCGTGTGATTTACTTACAACTTCTTTAAATTTAGATTTGAATAAATCTTTATCTAAATTATTTGAAAGTAAATTAATCGGAATATCAAGTATATTAGCATCTATACGTTTACCTATTTCTTCAAATCCCATTTCACCACTTATATACAAAACATTTTTCCCTGAACGTACAAGACTAGCAGAACAAGAGCAGAGCCAAACTGTATTATGTGAAAGAATACCATTAGTATAATATCTATGATTTGGATTATCAACTTCCAAATCATACATTGAAACTTCTTCTAATGTTTCAATTACTGAAACAACTGGTTCCAATCCATTAACAGTTTGGAGTAAATCTCCTATTTTTAGATCTTTAACATAAACTTCTTTAAATTTATCTGTAATAACAATATGAGTATTAGCACATTCCAAAATAAAGGAAGTAGTTTTAACCACCCATACTTTATAAGGAATTGTTTTACCGATACGATTAATAGGTTCCCAACCGGTATCAGTGAGAATCTCATAATCGTCAACACATTTAGTTTTTACAAATTTTTTCATTATTCAACCTTCTAGGAATGCTTTACATTCCTCTATTACTTTTGTTTTATTTTCTTTAAAATCTTTTTCCCAGACTATTTTAACATTATAACCTTTTTCTACTAAAAAATCTACTTTTTGTTTGTCGTAAGCCCATATTTCTTCTGTTGTTAAAGATTTATTGTATGGATTTGGTGTATCTTTTTCACTATACATTGATGGATTTCCGTGAAATATGTCACCATTAGTAGGTAATACTCTATCTTTATACACTCCCTCTTCCCAGTTGTTTTTTATTTTGTTAGAGTGAGCTTTATATATTTTTCTAACAAAATACGTCCTTCTTCTTCGGTATACCCTCTAGACAAATAAAAATGTATAGATCTTGGGTTAGATTTAGCAGAAGCAAGAGGATCTTCTAACTTTTTTAATCTATGTCTTTCTTTAAGAGTCGCTGATCTTTTAGCTTTTAATTCTAAATATCTTTTTAACCCTTCTTCCTCTCCATACTTGTCTTTAAGTTGTTCTTCTATTTTACTCATATTATGATCTCCTTTAAATTTTTATAGAAGTATCACAAATATAGGTAAAACCAATATTTAATTATTTAATTTTATTATAAAATTCCTGAATTTCTATTTCTTCTACAAGACCTGTTTTTTTGTTTTTAACAGTAATTTTTGTATTTCCTTTACAACACTTACCTACATTAGTGTTAGCCATTAATATAAACAAAGACTTACGGACTAAGCCCCCTCCCATTGCCATATTAATAAGTTCAACATCCAGCAAGATTTTATCCTCATCTAAAAGATAAGAATCCATCCTGTCTTTAGCATCTTCAAAAAAGTCATGCCCAAGTTTTACTTCAAACTCGACTGCTAAAGCTTTTCTAATAGTGTCTTCGATTAAACCTTTTGACTTTGTTGTGTCCTGTAGTATAGAAACAGAATCATATATAGCTAGTTCTAATGCACGGTTTTGAATAAACTCTTCGGTTTGTTTTATAAGTAACTTTTCATCAGTTACCTTTTCAACATCCTTTAGTTGAGTCAAATACTCGTATATCTCCTCCGAATCCTTTTCTGATATTGTATTATCAGACTCAACTAACAATTTAATATCATTGACTTTAGGCTGTTTTCCAAAATCTAGATTATATTTCTTAATCTTATTGAAGATATGTTCTTCAACCTTTTCGGGGAAATATTTACCCTCTATATGTGGATATACAACCCTGAAAAAGTTGGTAGAATGAAACAAAGAGTCAAAAATATTTTCTATTAGCATGATTACCTTACTGTAATTGTGTAGTCGGAAAGCTTATAAACAGGTAGATTTCTTTTTCTACAAGCGTAGCAAATGGCATCTGTCTTTTGAATTTTCCTATTATACATAATTATTGATTTATAGTCAACAATCTTTTCAGACATAACAATACTTGTATCATAAAACTTCTTTTTACCAAGTTGCTTTTTCAAACCCCTGATAAACTTTCCGTATATCTTTTTAAATCTAGAACTACAACAGCAATTAAATTGAAAATCAATCTTCATTGGAATCACCATTCAAGATATCAAGTGCGACTTCTTGTTCGGACAATTTAGATTCAACTTCTGCGACAACATCAGCTACTTTCATATCTTTTGTTTTAGCCTTTGTCAACAAACGGGTAACAGTTTTAAGAGTAGTTTCTGAATCAGAGAGTGTTTCAGCAACTGCGATAAACTCTTCTTTAATTTCGTCTGTCTTTTGTTTGAGTTCTTTTGAATTAACAGAAATGGAAGTTAGGATTTTTTCGACAGCTGTTTCAGCTGTTTTAGGCTCTTCAAGGAAGTAAGCATCATATTCGTCTTTAAACTTCTCAAACTTCTTCTTGGATTTTGTAAAAACAGGTGTAGCGTTACACTTAAGATCAATACTATGGTTTAGTTGAAGATACTGCTTCAACTGATCTTCATTACCAGTAAACTTCACACCCTTAATCAAACCACCAATAAGATCATAAAGTTTTGTAATTTCTTTATTGTCGTTAGAAGCGTATGTTTTTGCTACACGGTCAAACCCAACTGGTTTACCTTCAAACCCATTGTATAACATTTTCTTTAGGTTGTTAATTTCTTTTGAAATCTCCGAGTTTTCTACTTCCATATCCGATAAAGTTTCAGCTGCTTCAAGAGTTTTAGCCTTGTCTGACATTGTTGTTTCCTTTCATTAGTTAGTTTACTTATTATAGTAGAAAATTTAGCCCTTGTCAATTTATAAACAAGGGCTAAATGGTTAATCTTCTTCTGTTTCTTCTTCGTCCAATCCAAGTTCTTCAAAAACACTTGAATACGCAAATTTATCATGTAGATAATTTCCAAGATACTTATCTAGGAACTCTTCCCATAGTTCATCAGAGATTTTTGTGAATGATTCCCCTTGTTTGAATTTTGTCTTCTCGGCAAATACCCATGATCGACCAGTTTTTGAGATGAGTTTTTCATCGGAACAAAATAGTTCGAGACCGGAACATTTAGTTAAACCATTTTCAAAATCAATAGTAAACTTTACTTTAGTCTTTTCTTTAGCTGTTCTACATTTAGTTACAGTAGATGTCAGCAACGCTCCAGACATTTTACCTTCTTTGTCTTTTTCCTGAGCTTTAGTAAACATATTAATAATAGAAGAGTTATATGCTGGACCACCACCACCTGCTACTTGTTGTTGCCCAGATAGAAAACCTCCAATTTGAGCATATGAATGATTCACAACAATAACAGGAATGTTTTTAATACCAGCTTTAATTGTCATTGTACGGAAAAGAGCTTTAAGTTGTGATGCTCGTGTCATATCCTTTGTAGCAGATCCTTCCAAACTATCTTCAAGTTCTTTCCTTGTAGAAAGGTTACCAATACTGTCTATAATAATAATTACTTTGTCATCCTTTTCTGTTTCTTCCAGAATGTTTAGTACAGAAGTTTTAAGATTCTCGACGGTATCGATGGGGATGAAAAGTAATTGTTCTGTATCTATACCACGAGCTTTAAGATCTTCTTTGGAGTTGTTAGCCATCTCGGAGTCAAACAAAATACCAAAGTAACCAAGAGCTTGAGCATTTTTAAGAGTTTCAAGAGCCAAGTAACTTTTACCAACAGAAGATTCCCCAGCAAGTTGCCATACCCTACCAGAAGGCATTCCACGTTTATAATCAGCTGAAATTTGTGAGTTTAGAAGATAATTTCCTGTGTTAATCCAGTCACGTATTGGGAAGTTGTCAGTCTCCCCATCTCCCATTAGTTGAGCGTGTTCTGCCTTACAAGCAGCTTTCATTCGTTCCCCAAAACTCATCTTGGACTTTTTAGCTTTTGCTTCAGCCGAGTTAGCCTTGAGGATTTCTTTTTCTTCTTTCGTCAATTTGAGACCATTTTTATGTTTAATCTCAATTTCTAGAAGTTCTTCTTTACTAATCGCCATATATCTATTCCTTTCGTTTTTAGATAGACCTATACATCAAATCTATAATTTAGTTTATTATAACTGTTCTACTTCTTTTTGTCAAGTTTTTCTTGAAGGAATTGTTTGAATCTTTTTAGGGTAGGGTTTGATTCTTTTATTTTTAGTTTCTTTTTTAGAAGAGTGGAAACATATACATTAAACCGAACATCTTCACGAAACATACCTTGGGATAACATTGTTTCCTCAAGCTGGTTCCAAAGATTTTCAACGTATACTTCTGACTTATCTGATATCTTTGCATATTTCTCAATAAGGGAGTTCATATCTGTATTTAGTTCCAAGTGATATTATTTTTGGTTTTTTCACAATGTTTACAAAATCCAGAATCCTGTATAAAGTTGGTTGGAACAATCCTTGAACATATTTCACACTTTACAAGACCTTGCTTCTTAAGCATATTCTTATACTTCATATGAACCGCATCATCGCCATATGCTACTTCTTTTGTTTCCTTATCCCAGAAGTAATCATCTACAACAGAGAATAGATCTTCTTCAATAATCTTGGTTATAGATTTTGTTATTTCAGCGGCAAACTTACAAGTGGTTCCAACCATAAAAGTAATGTAAAAATGTCTTGTTTTTTCTAGATAGTAAAAACTAAAGTCACTTGAAATAAACCCAACAGTAGATTCATCTTCTATGTTTTTCATAAAGTAATTTTTACTGGTTTGGTTTCTAACTATTTGTTTTACTTCTTCTAAAACATCTTTTATAAAATCTAACTGTTCTGATTCCATTTTTATTCCTCTAACAATTTAATTTGACTGAAGCCCTTTACCATTTCTACGTTGTACATACGGTCAAAGTTATCTGGGTCAATATCAGTGTCGTGTGAAATAGTAATGATTGATTTGTTGTGTTGTTGTTTAAATTCTTTTAGAACTTCATGTAACCCCGCCCTTCCTGGACCATCAAGCCCTCCAAGAATTTCGTCGAAAATCAATAGGTTAATGTTAGATTTCTTGTTTTTGAACATTGAAAAATTAATAAAAGCAAATAAAACAGCCATATCAATTCTTTTCTTTTGTCCTTCAGAAAAACTAAAGTAAGTAAAATCTTCTTTATCCTTGGACAGAACAACTTCATTAAACTCACTGTCAAAGTTAAAAATTATCCCTGCATTAAATTTGTTAAGATACGAGTTAAGTAGTTGATTTATTGTAGGTAGATATTTTTTAATAATAAATGCCTTAATTCCATCATCGGCATACAAACTTTTAAGAACTTGATAATGTTTTTTCTGTAAACCAAACTCATTATATAATTTCTTTAAATCTACTAATTTAACTTTATGGTCTTTGAGTTTTGTTTCATCAACATTAATTTCCCTTGACACTTCTATGTTCATAGAGTTTTCAATATCAATAATACGTCTGTTATTTCTTTCTATGTTTCCTACAATAAACTTTTCATTGGCTAGGATAGCATCACACTTTTCAATAGTTTGTTCTAAAGTAGCTATCTTTTCTCTTTCGGTTTTTAGATCTACTTCTAGTTGTTTATACTTTTCTTGTTGTTCGTCTATATTCTCGGCTTTTAGTAGTTCCTTGATTTTAGAACATCCGGAACAGGTTGTTTCAAACATTCGTATCTTGTTAGCTGCGGCTTTAATGTTAGCTTGAATGCCAACTTGTTCATCCCTCTTAAACTTAATCACATCTTTTGAAGAAGCAATTTGTACTCTAGTTTTTGATCTTAACTGTTTAGCGCTTTCAATTTTACCTAAAGCTACGTTATACTTTTTGTTTTCTTCGTTAATCTTTTTAATCTCTGATTCTAGTTCGTCCAGTTTAACTTTAGACTCTTCTTCAATCTTCTGTTGGATCTTTCTTAAGTTATCTAGATTAATTATCTC
>Ga0172367_10004026_pt1 | contig 18580 bp, 26 predicted proteins | sample Lak10m_FD_114542 | JGI IMG/M metagenome (GOLD analysis project Ga0172367, IMG submission 114542) | Freshwater microbial communities from Kabuno Bay, South-Kivu, Congo - kab_022012_10m | ecosystem: Environmental > Aquatic > Freshwater > Lake | place: Democratic Republic of the Congo: South-Kivu...
AATGTTATCCATCTGGGCGAGCGCGATTGTAGTATTCAGCGACGCCATCAAAAGCTTCTTGAGGAGGCCCCATCGCCTGCCTTAAGCGCGACGTTGCGTAAAAAAATGGGCGAGCTCGCTGTGCGCGGAGCCAAGGCGGTGAACTATCGCGGCGCAGGGACCATAGAATTCTTGCTAGATGGTGATGGCTCTTTTTATTTTATGGAAATGAATACCCGCATCCAGGTGGAGCATCCTGTAACAGAAATGATCACCGGTGTCGATATTGTTAAAGAACAAATTCGCGTGGCTTCCGGAGAGAAGCTTAAGATCAAGCAAGAAGACGTTAAGATCCAAGGAGCGGCTATCGAGTGCCGCGTGAACGCTGAAGACCCTGCCAGTAATTTTATGCCGTGCCCGGGAAAGATCGAGGAGCTGAACCTTCCGGGAGGCCCTGGGGTACGTGTGGACACGCATATTTATCAAAATTATGTCATCAGTCCTTTTTATGATTCGATGGTCGCCAAGCTTATTGTCCATGCCAAAACGCGCGAGGAAGCGATCAAGATCATGCTTCGCGCGCTCGATGAATTTTATGTTGCGCCGATCAAAACAACCATCAATTTTCACAAGCAAATACTTCAGCATCCCTTATTTCTAAAAGGGGCCGTCAATACGCATTTTCTCGAGCACTTGACAAAGCCTGAGCACGAAATCCCAAAATAATATTCATTCAACAAAGGAGAAATCCTGATGCGTGAAGAACAAAGAATTGATTACGGATCCATTCATATCCATAAGAGAGCTTTGGCTGACATCGTTGCATCTGTCATTCAGGAGACGGAAGGTATGTCGTTGGCGGCTGATAACGTAGGGCAGCGATTCCTCAAAACATTTATTCCTCAAAAACATTTTGCGATCCATGTTTCCATTGACCGGGATAACGAGGTGAGCGTTGAAGCGCGGGTGTGTGTCCGCTTAGGGCTTAACATTCCGGAGGCGTCGCGCTATCTGCAAGAAGCGATCCGGGAGACTGTTGAAAAAATGACCGATATTCAGCTCAAAGATGTTCATATTAACATTCAGGGGATCAAGGGAGGGGTCGAAGAATGAGAGTAATGACGCATATTGCGATGTTTTTCTATTTAGCGATTATTACATTTGTTGCTGCCTTAGCCATATCTTTTGCCATTCATCGTATCCAGCTTGAGGAGTTGACATATTTCTTGAGTATCGCTTATCAAAGTAAGAATATCTGCCTTGCGATCATTCTTATCAGCGTCGCTGCCGTGTTTGTCGGTTTTTTGTTCTCACGTATTATCCTTGGCGTTCAGCAAAAAGAGCGCACCATTGCGTTTGAGAATCCTGCCGGCCGAGTGACGATCTCGTTGACCGCCCTTGAAGACATGATCAAGCGTACAGTTTTACGCGTATCGGATGTGAAAGAAGTTAAGGCCGCTATTCGCGCGACGAAAAAGGGTATCGATGTGGCCTGTCGCCTCGTCCTCAAAGCTGAGAGCAATATTCCCGACACGACATCGCGTATTCAGGACCTGATCAAGAGCCGCATCCAAGAGATCTTAGGGCTGGAAGAAAATGATATTGTCAAGATCCATATTACCAAGATCATGACGCAGCTGGACAAAGATGGTTCAGGGGCGGAATCCGACAGAAAAGATTTCTCAGAATTAAACGTTCCATTCAAGGGGTATCGTAAATAATACGATAGGAGCTATATTATGCGCAAGATCGGTGTGTTGACGGGTGGGGCGGATTGTCCCGGGCTCAATTCAGTCATCCGCGCTGTTGTCCGTAAGGGTATCCAGGAAGGTTATGTCGTCACTGGGATCAAGAACGGATGGTTAGGGCTTATCGATAATGATATGAAAGTTATCGATCCAAAAATGATTTCCGGTATCCTTGACCGCGGCGGTACCATTTTGGGGACGAGCCGTATTAATCCTTTGGAAGACCCTGAGCAAGTAAAAAAGATCGCAGAAAATTATAAACGAAGCGGTATTGACGCTATGATCGCCATTGGTGGCGAGGAGACCCTGCGCGTTGCCTTGGAATTTTATAAAAAGAAGATCATGAAAGTTGTCGGCGTTCCTAAGTCGATCGACAATTCGTTGTCCGGTACGGATTATGCTTTCGGATTCGATACAGCAGTTAATATTGCCACCGAATGCATCGATCGTTTGCATACAACGGCTGAAAGCCATCATCGCATCATGGTCATTGAGGTCATGGGCCGTTATACGGGCTGGGTAGCGCTGGAATCAGGGATCGCGGGAGGCGCGGATATTATCTTAGTCCCCGAAATACCCATTAGCATTCAGGAAGTTTGCGATGCGATCCATAGCCGGCACAAGAGAGGGAAAACATTTACGATCATTGTCGTAGCTGAAGGGGTCCACTGTAAAGATCATCCGGAATTCCGCGAGAAGGTGGATTGCGGGCATAGTTTTGGTGGCATTGGAGAGATGATCGCACAGGCGATAGAGCAGAAAACAGGCTACGAAACACGTGTGAGCATTTTGGGCTATATTCAGCGCGGGGGAACACCCTCAGCGTATGATCGTTTGATCGGAACGCGTTTTGGCGTCGGCGCCGTTGACCTTATCAAAGAAGAACGCTACGGGTACATGGTAAGCCTTCATAATAGCATGATCCAGTCTGTCCCGATCGCAGCCGCGATCGAAAAGCGCAAGACGATCGATATGGATATGTACGAAATGGCCCGCGTTTTCTTTGCGGAATAAAGGTAAGAAATATGCAAGATATCATTAAAAAAATCTTTTATGAGTCAGCGGAAGTTAAACGCCAGGCGTTCGAGCGCAACAGTGTTCTTATCGAGCAGGCCGCAAAGCTTATTATCAAGTCTTTAGAAGAGGGCGGCAAGGTCATGCTCTTCGGCAATGGTGGCTCAGCCGCGGACAGCCAGCACATCGCTGCTGAATTTATCGGCCGATTTCAGAAAGAGCGCAAGTCGTTAGCTGCGATCGCACTCTCAACGGATACCTCGATCATAACGGCGCTAGGGAATGATTATTCCTTTGATGTTATTTTTTCGCGCCAAATTGAGGGCTTAGGCCGAGCCCATGATGTTGCTATAGGATTATCGACGAGTGGAAACTCGCAAAATGTCATCGAAGCCATAAAAGCGGCGAAAAGGATCGGGATGGCGACAATTTCATTGACGGGAAACGATGGCGGCCAGATCGCGAAACTCACGGACGTTAGCTTGATCGTTCCGGCAAAGAATACGGCGCGTGTCCAAGAGTCGCATAGCTGCATGGCACATATCATTTGCGAATTAGTAGAGAACCATTTTCAGGCAAAATGAACACACAATATAAAATCCTTTCTTTAGGAACGCTTCAGAAAAAGATCGCTTTTTTGCGTAAGGCAGGCAAGAGAATTGTTTTTACAAATGGCTGCTTCGACTTGATGCATTTGGGGCATATTAGCTATCTGGAGAAGATCAAGTCTTCAGGAGATGTCGTTGTGGTGGGCCTGAACAGCGACACGTCGATCCGCCGTATTAAAGCCAAGGGGCGTCCGATCCAGCCTGAAAGGGCCCGGGCTCGTGTTTTGGCTGCTTTAGCGTGCGTTGATTACGTAACGATCTTTTCCGATGCAACACCTTACAAGGTGATCAAAGCTCTTCAGCCGGATATTTTAGTGAAAGGTGCTGATTGGAAGAATAAGGCTGTTGTGGGCGAAGATATCGTTAAGGCCCGCGGAGGCAAGGTACGGCTTGTGAAGTATGTCGATCATTTTTCAACAACGCATATCATTGAAAAGATCTTAAAGCAATGCGCGGCGTAGATGAAGATAAAATATTGCGCGTCTTGGATGCGAATTTTAACCGTGCAAAGGAGGGCTTGAGAGTTTGCGAGGACGTTGCGCGGTTCATTCTTGATGATAAGCGTTTAACGCAGCAGTATAAAAAAGCGCGCCATACGCTATCGCAAGCGTGTCCTACGACATGGAAGCGCCGCTTGATCGCCATGCGGGATAGTCATTGTGACGTCGGGCGCGCCGTCACGACAACGCCGGAACTTACGCGTAAGACCGTCAAAGATGTTTTTCTTGCGAATTCACAGCGCGTGAAAGAATCTGTTCGCGTCCTTGAAGAATTCTTAAAGCTGTTGGATGCTCAGCATGCGGTTGCATGTAAAGAAATTCGTTATCAGGTGTATATCTTAGAACAAAAGGTCTTGGGAAGGATTTCGTAGCTTTGCGAGGGTAATTCAGTGGTAGAATGTCAGCTTCCCAAGCTGAACGTCGCGGGTTCAATTCCCGTCCCTCGCTCGTTTTATTGCCTATGCGCATACTAAAGAGTTTCTTTCTTTTAGGGATAGCGGCGATCAGCTTGATGCTCTCAAGCTGCGCGGCGCCGCGTGAGGCGATGCGAACGGACGATCTGAGGCGTTCAGTTGGCATTTATCACAAGGTCAAGCCCAAAGAAACTCTTTGGCGTATCGCGAAGGCTTATGACATTAGCGTGGAAGAGCTTGTTAAGGCGAATAATATTCCTGATGCCGCACATATTCAGCAGAATCAGCTGATCTTTATTCCTCAAGCGACAAGCGAAAAAGTTGTTGTTTCCCGCGAAGAGGCGTTTAAGGATGATGATTTCAAGTGGCCGATCAAGGGCAAGGTCATTTCTTATTTTGGCGATGTCAAATCAGCTTTTGGCGTGAATAACGGGATAGATATCAGATCTGAGCCAGGGCAAAAGATCTTTCCTGCTCGCGGAGGGGAAGTTGTTTTTGCCGACGTCTTAAATGGGTACGGCCCGACGCTCATTATTGATCATGCGGATGGATATCAAACGGTGTATGCCGATAACGAAAAGCTGCTGGCGGCTGTAGGGGACCATGTCACGCCGCAGACAGCTGTGTCGCTGGTAGGGGGCAACAAAGCCTTGGCTTTTTTACATTTTGAAATACGAAAAGATTCTGTCGCGAAGAATCCCTTATATTTTCTTCCATAAAGGGTAAAGGAATGGACATCGAAAAGAACTTTTTTGGCCGGCAAGAAACATTGAACTTGCTGAAAAAACGTGTCTTGGACTTGAAAGACGGCTACCGCCAGAATATGGCTTTTGTGGGCCCTGAGTACATCGGCAAGACATCGCTGCTGCAGAAATTCATTCATGATCTTGAGGACAAGGACCTTGTCACGGCCTATATCAGTTTTAAAGGCAAAGATTTTTCTTGTTTGTTCGCGAATTTTGCAACAAGCATTCTTTATAATTTCTCTAAAAGCGAGAACCTTCCGTTGCACCAGGAGCTAGCCCTGCTGCTAGAGGCGACACAACACCGCCTACCGCAAACTTTTACCGCGATCAAGCATATCCAAGCCTTAACGGACAAAAAGCGTTTTGCCGAAGCCTATGAAGGGCTTGTATCGCTTCCGGAGGTCTTTACGCTCGAGTCTAATAAATTCTGTATTGTTATTTTTGATGAATTTCACCACTTGGATCATTTGGATATTCCCCAAGCTTTTCAAGAGCTCGGGAAGCGTATCATGACGCAAAAACGATGTTTATATTTCATGGCCAGTTCTTTGCAGGAGACCGCGCGCAGGATCTTGACGGAAAAACTATCGCTTTTATTTGGTCATTTTGAAGTGATCGATGTGGAGCCATTCTCCGTTAGAACAAGCCGTGAGTTCATTGATGCAAGCCTGAAGGGCGCGCAGATCAAAGACCAGCTGAAAAATTTCTTGGTCGATTTTACGGGGGGACATCCGCTGTATCTTAATATGCTGACAACAGAGCTTAATCAGCTTTGCCAGCTCCATCGCCAGGCTGAAATATTCTTGCCTTTTTTATCTTATGCCGTTGAAAATACGATCTTCAACCGTTGGGGGGTTTTAAGCCGTCATTTTGAGATCTTAGTCGAGAGCCTTGTTTGGCCCAAAGACGATGAGGCTACATTGCGGCTTTTAATTGCTCTCGCAGAGCAAAAGAATAGTTTAGATGAAATTGTTTCTGCGCAGGAGCGCAAGAAAAAGGCTGTCATGAAGCAAAAGCTTTCACGCCTGGTTGAGCTAGGGCTTGTGGAGCGCAGCGGAAAGTTTTACTACTTGAAAGATAAGCTTTTCCGCTACTGGGTCAAATATATTCTTAAACGCCGCCTTAATTTCGTGGGATTTGATCCGCAGCAAGAGCGCATTCATTTCCGGGAAGAGTTTGCCAAGAACGTTAATGATTTCCAGGTGACATGCCAGAAAGATTTAGCGGTACGGGTGATCGAGCTGCTGAGTTGTTTTAACGATGAAACGTTCCATGTGCAAGGCCGTCGCTATCGCCTGGCATCCTTTGAAAAGTTTAAATCCACGAAGATGGCTGTTGCGCCAGCGGCAGAAATGGATGTGATCAAGGCTTATGCTTCTGACGGCCCTTGGATCGTGATGCTTCATGATAAAGATCTGTCGGAAAGCGATATGAATGCTTTTCTGGATGAAATTAAGAAAGCAGAGGGGAAGCCGCAAAAACAAGTTATCATTTCCTTGAAGGATCTTGAAAGTCCGGTGCGCCTACGCGCCCTTCAGGAACGTATGTGGATCTGGGATGAAAAGGAATTAAATTTCTTGCTTAATATGTATAACAAGCCCTATATTGCCGTATGAGAATTGGTGTGATTTCTGATACGCATTCACGTCCGATCCCGCCATCTGCGATCGCAGACCTTAAGAGAACAGATTTTATCATTCATGCCGGTGATATTTGTTGTGAGGAATCTTTGAAAGAGATCCGGAAGATCAACGATGTGAAGGCCGTGCACGGCAACATGGATGATGGCGTATTGCACGAACGGCTTGCCCGGACCCAGATCATTTCCTGTGGTGCTTTTACGATCGGACTTTTTCATGGGGAAGGGCATCCAGACCGTTTGGTGGCCTGCGTTCAGAAAGAATTTAAAGGCAAGAAAGTGGATGTGATCGTATTCGGGCATTCGCACCATCCGATGAACGAAAAGATCGACAACATCCTTTTTTTTAATCCCGGCAGTATTACGGATACGATTTTTGCGCCGTACCGTTCTTACGGGATATTAGATATCACAGACAAGATCACGGCAAAGATCGTGAGGGTCGATGAACCATAAGCGTCTTTGGGCTCCTTGGCGATCAGCTTATGTTACAGCGATCGGGCAAAAGAAGGCAGGGTGTGTTTTTTGTCGTATTCATAAGGAGAGAAACGACAAAAAGAACCTTATTTTCAAGCGGAGCCAACATTGCTTTGCGGTGTTAAATATATTTCCTTACAATAATGGCCATGCGATGGTGATCCCTTATCGACACGCCAAGGATCTCAAGTATTTAACGAAACCAGAAAAGCAGGATATCCTAGAGTTGTTGGAAGAGGTGAAAGATCTTTTAGATAAGGTTTTAAAGCCTCAGGGGTATAATATCGGTATCAACATCGGGCGCTTGGCGGGTGCAGGATTCCCGGGTCATTTTCATATTCATATCGTGCCTCGTTGGAAAGGGGACGCGAATTTTATGCCGGTGACGGCGAACACAAAAGTTATTTCCCAGTCAATGGCGGTTGTCTTTCAGGAGCTATGTCGTGAGAACCAGAGAAGAGATCGAAAAAGTTGAAGAGGCGATCTTAGCGCCTTATGCGATGCATAGCAGGGATTCGGCGGGCCGTTTCTTTCAAGAATTAGACCACCCGACCCGCACATGCTATCAAAGGGATCGCGACCGCATTGTTCATCTGCGCGCGTTTCGCAATCTTGAATACAAGACGCAAGTGTTCCCGATCTTTGAAGGGGATTATTACCGTACACGCTTGACGCATACGATCGAAGTGGCGCAGATCGCGCGCACCATTGGCCGTAGTTTGATGCTCAATGAAGACCTGATCGAGGCGATCGCCTTGGCCCACGACCTGGGCCATCCACCGTTTGGGCATGCGGGAGAAAAGGCCTTAGATGAGATCATGAGCGGAGGGAAGTTCGACGAGCTATGGCGCCTCGTGACTCACGCGAAGGCGACCAAAGGATTTAATCACAACAAGCGAAGTTTTGAGATCGTGACACGGGAAAAACGCTACCCTGCCTTTGATGGGCTTAATCTGACGCGTGAAGTATTGGTCGGTATCTTAAAGCATAAAACGATGTATGATGCGCCGTCGACAAGCGATCAGTCGCTGAATGAATTCCCAACGCTGGAAGCGCAGATCGTGAATGTTGCCGATGAGTTAGCCTATTTAAATCACGATATTGATGATGGATTAGCTTCGGGATATATCGCCAAAGAGGATCTGAGCGCGAGCGCGTTATGGTCAAGGACCATCGAAGGCCTCCATCAATCCCAGCCCATTGTCAACGAGGCGCTGGAGCGGAATTTGATCGTAAAAACACTGATCGATATTCAGGTCAAAGATCTATTAGAAAATTCTGACAAGGAGATCAAAGAGCGCCATTTTGCTTCCGTGAAAGATGTCAAGAGCGCCCGGGAATTTGCTATTAAGTTTAGCAAGCCCATGGCGCAGGAGCGCGATGAGCTTCAGCAGATCATGAATAAAAAGCTATATCATCATTATCTTGTGGAGCGCATGACAACCAAGGCAAAGCGTGTCATTCATCGTTTGTTCGAGATCTACAGCAGTAACCCTCGCCAACTTCCGTATGATATTTATGATCCGGATAAGAAATATTCCAGTGAAGAAGAAAAAGAGATCATTTGTGATTTTATCGCGGATATGACCGATCGCGTAGCCTTAGATGAATACCGAAAGCTTTCCTGAAGCCTATGAATACTAAAGCGATCAGATATAACATTTCTTCCAAAGAAAAATACAAGCGTGTTATCGCGGCCGTCCACATGGTGTATCGCTTGGTCAATTCCACATTCAGCACCAAGGAGCTTTTGATCCGCTTGACGCGCATCATTTGTCAGCTTGTTGGCGCTAGCTCTTCCTGTGTTCACGTCCTCGATGATAAGGGCAAGCATTTAAAGTTGATCGCTGTGTTTAACGGCAAGATCAATATTTTGTATGAGCGCAAGGCGGACTTGGCCAAAGCCACCAAAGATGAGCGAAGCGTTGTGCAGGGGGCGACGATCGTCCGTGACCGATTTATCGGTTTGCCGCTCGTGAGCGAAGAAAATATCGGGGCGATCTTTATGCGCCGCAGGCCTACCCAAAAGCCGTTCGAGGATTTTGATAGGGAGGTCTTGACCGTTCTCGCCGAAGAAGTCGTGATCGCTGTGCGAAACTTGCAGCTGCAAGAACTTCAACAAAAAGTTATCCTGGATAGTATTAAGTCCATGGGAAAATTCTTTGCGAACCAAGGGGTTCAGGAATTTTGTCAGCATGCGCCGGCGTATTACAAGATCGTGCAATGTTTGGCGGAAAAGATGGGCATGAACGAGAAAGATACAGAAGCGTTAGAGTATGCCAGCATCTTACATGATGCAGGATCGATCGACGTTCCGTATCATATCCTGTCAAAACAAGGCCGTTTGACGCCGGCGGAATTCAGAGAGATCCGTCGCCATCCCGAGAAAAGCGTCGAGCTTATCCGACCTGTTTCATTTCTAAAACCCGTTCTGCCGATCATCCTGTATCATCATGAACGTTATGATGGTAAGGGTTATCCGTCCGGGCTGCGAGGTGAGGAGATCCCCTTAGGCGCTCGGGTCATGGCTGTCGTTGATGCCGCAGAAGCGATGCTTACGCGTCGACCTTACAAAAGAGAGATCTCGGCGTCACGCATGACGCAGGAAATTCGCAGGCAGAGCGGAGCACAATTCGACCCGAAGGTCGTGGAGGCATTTTGCGGTTTGTGTGATCAAACAAAATTTAGAAAATACTTGAGCATTATAGGGACATAACCGTATAATACCTTTATGGATATTAATTATAAACAAGATCAATTTGAATTGTTTTCAGGGACGGGACAGGGGCCGGTGCCTACGCCATCGACGCCACGTTTTATCTTTTCTAGTATCACGATGAGCGCTGAAAATATTATTGTCTTGACTGTTTTTGTCTTTCTCGCTATTATCGTATCTTTCTCGCTCGGGGTGGAGAAAGGAAAGAAGGGCTTTACGTCTCGCGTTGTGGGGCAGGCGAAGCAAGTGGTAGCCCAGCCGGCGGCTGTTGCGCAGCCGACAGCGGCCAAACAAGCGATGAAAGTCCAGCCTGCTGTGGCCGCTCCTAAAAACCCTGCAGAGAAAACAACCGTTCCGGCCGCGGATACGCCGCAAGCGTTGGTTAAGATGCCGGAAAGTTTTTATACGGTTCAATTGGCTTCTTTTGCGTCGAAGAAATTTGCCGAACAAGAGGCTGCCCTGTTGCAGAAACGAGGGTATGAAACATTCGTTGTTTCCAAGGGGAAACACGTGATCGTTTGCGCTGGCCGATTCATTGATTCGCAAGCTGCAAAGATTTTCTCAGGAAAACTCAAAGATAAGTATCGAGATTGCTTAGTAAGGAGATTATAGTATGTCACTTCATCCATCACTCAAGATTGACACAGCCGGAGCTCAGCAAAAGACAGTCCTTTCGCGTATTCAGCGCATCAAGGGCTTGATGAAAAAAGGCACATGGCAAGACGGCCAATCTGTCACCGGGTTACCAAAGACCAAGATCCTCAAGATCAAGACAAAAAAGGTCAAAGCTGAGAAAGCTGAAGCGGCTGCAGGAGCACCGGCAGGAGCTGAAGCAAAGCCAAAGGCAAAGTAGCAGCGCATTTCTTGTCAGCTCTTATTCGATAACAACCTATAGCTTCATGGATATTTATCATTTTGTAGCGATCCCGCTCATTTTGTTCTTCTCGGTTATTATTCATGAATGCGCCCACGGGTGGGTGGCTTATCGCCTCGGGGATCCTACCGCGAAACTTGCAGGACGCCTCACGCTGAATCCATTACCGCATATTGACCTTATTGGAACCATAGCCGTTCCTGCCTTGTTGATCTGGATCAAGTCGCCGATCATTCTAGGATGGGCCAAACCCGTCCCTGTCAATTTTGCGGCACTTCATCATCCAAAGCGGGATATGATCTGGGTTGGCCTTGCCGGACCGCTGGTGAACATTGCCTTAGCCGTCATAGCTTCTGTTTTGTTGCGCACGAATCTTCCGGGGTACATCCTGCCGCTTCTTGAAGTATGCATTCTGATCAATCTTATTTTAGCTATTTTTAACTTGATGCCTATTCCGCCCTTGGATGGATCCCGGCTTGTCATGGGGATCTTGCCGTATCCTTTAGCGCGTGCGTATGCGCGATTAGAGAGATATGGTATGGTTATCATTTTTCTGTTATTATATTTTCGTGTTCTGGACCATATCCTTTGGCCGCTAGTCCGTATATTCGGACAGCTGCTCGGCATTTAACAAGAAAGTTTTGCATGAAAAAGATTACTGTCGCTTTGGGTGATAGAAGCTATCCTGTTATCGTTGGCCAACATGTGTTGCCTTCGCTGGGGGCGATCGTCAAGAAATTCCACCTGGGAACTGATGCGGTCGTGATCAGCAATGCCATGGTCCGGAAAATATACGGTGCGCGGATCCGTCACGCCTTGAACGCCAAAAAGATCTCTGTAAAATTCTTGGATATCGCGGATAGCGAGCAAAGCAAGTCCCAAAAGAGCGCATTTCATTTAATTGATAAGATCGCACGGCATGATGTCGGGCGAAAGATCTTTGTTATCGCTTTAGGGGGAGGTGTCGTTGGGGATATTGCCGGTTTTGTCGCATCTATTTATAAGCGCGGGATCCCGCTTGTGCAGGTTCCTACAACGCTATTAGCGCAGATCGATTCTTCCATCGGCGGTAAAACAGCGATCGATCTGTCCTTGGGAAAAAATTTGGTCGGCGCATTTTATCAGCCCCGGCTTGTCTTAAGCGATGTTACTGTTTTGCGCTCGCTTGATCAGCGGCAATTGCGTAACGGCTTGGCCGAAGCCATTAAGTATGGGGCGATCTGTGATGCGTCGTTACTGCGCTATATTGAAAGAAACATCAGCAAGCTTTTGTCCTGCGAGGGGAAGGCGTTAACGCATGTGATCGAACGGTGCAGCGCGATCAAAGCCCGCATTGTTTCTTTAGATGAGCGTGAAACCCGAGGGTTACGAACAATCTTAAATTTTGGCCACACATTGGGTCACGGTATTGAAACTGCCGGCGGCTATAGACGCTATCAACACGGGGAAGCCGTGGCTCTTGGTATGCGCATGGCCGCGCATCTTTCCGTAGAAAAAAGGATGCTGGCTGAGCGTGATCGTCAAAGGCTCGATAAGATCTTAACGAACGCTGGCTTGCCGGACATCGTCCAAGGTGTTTGCGCGCAGCGTATCTTGAAAGCTGCAGCCCACGACAAAAAGAACGTGGCAAAGAAAAATCGATATGTTTTGCTGGAAAAATTAGGGAAAGCAAAGGTTTGCGAAGGGATCCCGCTTACGTTTATTGAACGCGCGATACGCCAGTATAGCGCTTAAAATCGTTCTCTTTTTAAGATAACGATCTCGCCGCTGTCAAAGACTTTCACATGATCGTTGTAAATACCCAGGATCTTTTTATCCCCAATCTTATCGCCTTCTTTCAAGATGCGATTATTGATGAGGGCGACGTAGCCTTCTCCCATTTGGACGATGCCGTTAAGCGTCAGGCCGGCAATATGATTGCGGGTGTCCGGGGTTTTGTTTTGAGCGGGGGGCGCAACGACAGGATCTGCCGCGGCAGCTGTGGGCGTTGAGGCATCTAAAGAGAGCGGGTTGTCCGTTAACGTTGTCGAGAGGACGATCTTTTTTTCTTTGGGCCCAAAAAGAAAGACGACGCCTAAGACCAAAAGGGATGCCAGAAAACTCGCGATAATGATAGCGCCTGTAATGTCAGAGAATTTCTTGGATGGCTCCGGGGTGCCGGATCCTGCCGTAAAGATCTTTTTTTGATGTTCAAAGTTTTGTTGCGTTTTTTTTAGCGCGTCATTGATAATGCTCATACTAGCTTATTTCCTCGATACATTTTTTGATAATATTATAATCGATCGTCCAGGTCTCCGCGACAAAGCCGGCCAGAAGGGCTCGGTCGCAGATGATGTTAATGAGACGCGGCGTTCCCATAGAGCAAAGAAATATCTCCTCAACGGCTTCATCGGCAAAAATAATATCCTTTGATGCTCCTGCGATATGAAGACGGTGTTGAATATAGCCTTTCAGTTCTTTTTTATCGAGCGGTTTAATATGATTGCGGATGGTGATACGCTGATTGAGCTGGCGTAGCGAGGGGAGTTTAAGCTTTTCACAGAGTTCCGGCTGCCCGACAAGGATGATCTGCAAAAGCTTTTCTTTTTCCGTTTCCAAATTGGAGAGAAGGCGGATCTGCTCGAGCTGGCTGGCCTTTAGATTTTGCGCTTCATCGATGATCAAAACAACATTATGGCCTTGGTTCGTTTCGCCCAAGAGAAATTCATTGAGCGCGTTGATAATAGCAGCCTTATTGCTTGATCTCACCTGGATGCCAAAATCTTTCACGACCATCTGCAGAAGCTGAACTTCAGAGAAGTTAGGATAAAGGATAAAGGCTGTTCTTGTCTTTTGATCAAGGCGGTTCAAAAGGGCGCGGCAAAGCGTTGTTTTTCCTGTTCCGATCTCACCGGTGATCAAGATGATACCTTTGCGCTGCTGGATCCCGTAGACTAAATGCGCAAAAGCCTCGGCGTGGTAAGTGCTTGAAAAGAAAAATGATGGGTCAGATGTGACGTTGAACGGGTTTTCCTTCAGCCCGTAAAATTCTTTATACATGGTCAAAATTATAACATGGGGGCTATCTTTGGTAAAGGCATTAAAAAGAGAATAAAAGTCGTTGTCAGCCAAATTAATTGTGTTATACTTTTCTTAGCCACGGAACCTATCAAAGGGGAATGTGGTATGTTTTCTTCAGAGCAAAATAACAGCGAACGGCGTAGATTTCCACGAGCAGATTTCCGAGAGCCTGTGTCTTTTCGCTTCTCTGGGGCACCGGAGAGCGGCGGATGCTTAGGAAAAGATATCAGCGAAGGCGGTCTGCGTATCAACTTTGAAAACTTTGTAAGGCCTCATACACCCATGGCGTTCGAATTCCGCCTGACTCAAGGGTCTCAGGTTATGCTTATTCAAGGACATGTCGCTTGGTCGCACCGGGTCCCGTCATCGGATCGTTATCAGCTCGGTGTTGAGTTCGTGACAAAAGATGATGAGAATCAGCAGAATATCCGCAAGTTCGTGATATCAAACCAGATAAAATAATCCACAGACAAGGATTTTAGTGATTTTCAAGAAGAAAGGAGTACAATTGTAACATGGCAAATGAAGCAGCTGCACCTCAAGAAGGAGAAGTCCGCAAGAATTGTCCAGCCTGTAAAAAGGCTTTAAAACGTTCAAAACGTTATTATCGTAATGGTCAATATTACTGCAATAAGAACTGTTGGGTGAAGTCACAACAGCCTGAAGAAGGCGAAGAAGAAGGCAAGTAAAAGGGGTAAGGTCCTTTGATTATGTCAAGTAAAGAGAGGCGACGCAGCCCTCGCATCGATCATAATATTCCGCTGAAAATATCCAGTGAAGATTTTGATATTGTCACAGAAAGCAAGAACCTAAGCTGTTCCGGGGCGTACTGCACGGTGGCTCAATACGTGGAGCCCATGACAAAGCTTAAGATCCAGTTGCTCCTGCCGTTGCGACGTAATAACAAGATATCGACAAAGAAAGTTTCTTGCTTGGGCGTTGTTGTCCGCACGGAACCCTATCCGGAGCAGAAGAATTTTAACGTTGCTATCTATTTTAATGAAGTCCATGATCGCGATAAAAAGATCATCGCTGAATATATCGCGACCCTGCTGGGCCCTAAGACCTCGAATTAATCGTTTTTCTAGCCGAAGGACATTTTTTTCATGGAGAATAATTTTACGGTATCAATAACCTATTTTCAGGCTATTTTGTCCTTGCTTTTCCAAATATGGCTTGTGGTTTTTCCGATCATTATTATTAAGAAGTTGAACTATATTGTCGATATTTTGCAAGCGCAGTTCGAAGAGGATGATCGCGAAACGCCGCACGAGGCAGAGTAAGATTTCGTATCGCTCAAAGGGGTCCTTAAGGTGAAGTTCGTCGAGATTCTGTATCAAGATGCTGGGTATTATGTTTTCAACAAGCCTGCCGGACTTCTGGTAGTTCCTGCCCCCGACGAACAGAAGACCTTAACCGACCTTGTCAATCAACAGTATCCACCCCAAGCCGGAGAAGGTTTGTTGTACCCTTGCCATCGCCTGGATCGTGATACTTCCGGGGTGATCATTTTTGCCCGCGGCAAAAAGAATCAACAGTTGTTGATGGATGAATTCCGCAAGCGTTCTGTCAAAAAAGAATACATCGCCTTTGTCCAGGGCAAGATGCGTCAGCCGCATGGTGTCATTAACCGTCCGATCAGTAGTTTTGAGGAGAAGCGGTTTGACCGCTGTGCGCAACCTAAGCCTGCCATCACTGAATACCATGTCTTAAAGCAAAAAACAGGATACAGCATTGTACAGGTCTTTATTAAGACCGGACGCACCAACCAGATCCGCATTCATTTGGGCATGGTCGGTAATCCCTTGGTCGGGGAGCGCAAGTATGCCTTTGCGAAAGATTTTGAGCTAAAATTTCGGCGGACAGCCTTGCATGCAGCCGCCGTAACGTGGTATCATCCTATAACAAAAAAAGAAGTCCATGTCCAGACCCCGCTACCGGAAGACATGATGCTTTTTATCGCTAACCATTAAACACGAGAATGATGATGACAAAAGAACTGCAAAAATTAACCCTTGAAGAATGGGCCTCGCTGTGCCATGGCATTGCCGTAGAAAAAGGCTTTTGGGATGAAAAAAGGAATTTGGGAGAAGCCTTAATGCTTATCGTGACCGAATTGGCCGAAGCGATGGAATCCTACCGCGTTCAAGACGATGCTAATTTTAGAGAAGAGCTGGCGGATACCTTTATTCGTCTTTTCGATCTCTGCGGAGGCTTGAAGATCAACATCACTGAAGAGATCGTAAAAAAGACCGAAAAGAATAAAAAACGTCCTTATAAACACGGAAAAATTTGCTAGGAGGTTATCTTATGGTGCGACGATATTTTGCCTTAGGGCTTATTAGCGTATTGGCATGTGCAGGGTGCGTGACGGTTCAAATGCCGCAATACCTGAAAGATAAAAACCCGTATCATCAAGAATTTTATACAAGTTATGATAAGGCTCTGAGCGCGACGACCCAGGCCCTTGAGAAATTGGGCTGGAAGATCACGAAGCAGGCGAATCCGGTTGTCTTTGAGAATGATTCAGTGGCCCCTGAGGTACAGCCTCGGCAGATCATTTTATTCACGAACGTGCGTCAGACGTCGATGTTGATAAGCTCGCGTTACACCATGCTGAACGTGCTCGTCAAAGAAAACAACGAAAAAGTGGAGATCGAGATCCGCTATTATTCCGTACTTTCTTTTACTTTTAAGAACATGGAAAGCTATAAGAATGATGGGCTCGTGAACAAAGTCTTTGATGAGATCGCCAAGCTTCTCAGCAGCGCAAGCGCCAAACCCTAGCCCGCGGCGCGGAAAGCCTTTTGTGGCATGAATCGTTTTGTCTTAAAGAGCCCTTTTCAGCCTGTTGAAGAGCAAGAAAGAGCTGCTCAGAAGATCATCGCACAGCTTCGCGCGGATGTCCCTGCGCAAGTTCTGCTCGGGGTGACCGGCAGCGGCAAGACATTTACGCTTGCCAATGTCATCGAAGCCGTTAACCGTCCGACCCTGGTCATTTCCCACAATAAAACATTAGCCGCGCAATTATACGGAGAGTTCAAAGAATTCTTTCCAGATAATGCTGTTGAATATTTTGTCAGCTACTACGATTATTACCAGCCCGAAGCGTATATTCCTCAAACAGACGTTTATATTGAAAAAGACGCTTCCATCAACGATCAGCTCGACCAGCTGCGCTTGGCCGCTACCACGTCCTTGATCACACGGCGTGACGTGATCATTATCGCGAGCGTTTCGTGTATTTATAATTTAGGCTCACCGAGTGATTACAAAGAACTATTGCTTTGGCTGGAAGTAGGGCAGACCCTTGACCGCGACGAAGCGCTTCGTCAGCTTTTGGGGATCCAGTATGAGCGCAACGACTACGAATTCACGCGCGGGAAGTTTCGCGTTCGCGGTGATGTTGTGGAGATCTTTCCCGCCTATCGCCGGGACGCCATTCGTGTAGAATTTTTCGGCGATCGAGTAGAGCGTATCTCGCAAATTGACCCTGTTTCGGGCAAGGTTTTTACAGGGTTAGAAAAGATCGCTGTCTATCCGGCCAAGCATTTTATTATGCCTGCGGAAGCGCTCGAGAGCGGTATCGCGATGATCGACAAGGAGCTTCAGGAGAGGGTCAGCGACTTGAAGAAAAAAGGAAAACTTGTGGAAGCGCAGCGCCTTGAATCGCGCACGCGCTATGATATGGAGATGCTGCGTGAGGTCGGATATTGTCATGGGATCGAAAATTATTCTCGCCCGCTTTCCGGCCGCCCGCAAGGGAGCCGACCATTCACGCTCATCGATTATTTCCCCAAAGATTTCTTAACGATCATTGATGAATCCCATGTGACCATCCCGCAGCTGAACGGCATGTATGAAGGCGACCGGGCGCGCAAAGAAACCCTTGTGGCCCACGGCTTTCGCCTTCCGTCGTGTTTGGATAACCGTCCTTTGCGATTTCCGGAGATCCAAGAAGCGATCGGACAGCGCATTTATGTTTCGGCAACGCCCGGGCCTTTTGAGCGCCAAGAAGGCCGGGGCCATATCGTCGAGCAGATCATACGGCCGACCGGATTGATCGACCCTGTGATCGTCGTGCGTCCGACAGAAAAACAAATTGATGACCTGGTCAGCGAGATCAAAAAACGTGTCAAAAAAAGCGAACGAACGCTTGTCACCACCATGACCAAGCGCATGGCAGAGGACTTGGCCGCGTATCTTGAAAAACAGAAGATCAAGGTCAAGTATGTCCACTGCGATATCGAAACGATCGACCGGGCAAAAATTTTGCAAAATCTACGCCTCAAGACCTTTGACTGTTTGGTCGGGGTTAATCTTTTGCGCGAAGGCTTGGACTTGCCGGAAGTATCCTTGGTGGCTATTTTGGATGCGGACAAAGAAGGTTTTTTGCGCTCCCAAACATCTTTGATCCAGGTGTCGGGCCGGGCAGCGCGGCATATCAACGGCATGGTCATCATGTACGCCGATAGGATATCCGCGGCGATGCAGGCCACGATCCAGGAATGCGAGCGGCGCCGGAAGATCCAGCTGGCGTATAACGAGGCGCATCATATCACACCGCAGTCCATTCAAAAAGCCATCCGTCAGGGGATCGAGCAATACAGCAAAGCGGAAGATATTGTTGAGGAGGCGGTGGGCCAAGAGGGTGAAAAGCGCGCGCTAGAAGATCTTGTTGTTGACCTTGAGCGTGAAATGGAACTTGCGGCACGAAATTTATTATTTGAAAAAGCCGCTCTCTTGCGGGATAAGATCAAGGAACTAAAAAGTTATGGGCCTTTGGAACATAAAAAATAATTGGGT
>Ga0172367_10004028_pt1 | contig 18578 bp, 22 predicted proteins | sample Lak10m_FD_114542 | JGI IMG/M metagenome (GOLD analysis project Ga0172367, IMG submission 114542) | Freshwater microbial communities from Kabuno Bay, South-Kivu, Congo - kab_022012_10m | ecosystem: Environmental > Aquatic > Freshwater > Lake | place: Democratic Republic of the Congo: South-Kivu...
GTTCCTAGATTTTCTAAATAGTATTTTTCCTCAATATCTAAATTTTTCAAATCTATATACCAAGGTACGTGACGACATATCATATCAGGGTGAGCCATCCGAACAGAGGAATATTGATTGTCCCCAAAGTTCTCCATTAAAAAAAACGTAGTATCAGTATCGGCCTCATACATATTCGGTTCTATTTCATTTAGCCACCATCTAGCCTCATTTCTTATTACCTGGTTTTTATATCGGTAATAATCGGGTATATCATCAGTCCTTATAGCCAAGGCCACCTTTTTCTCGTATTTTAACCAAGCCTCAAACATTCTAGTTTTCCAATCGTGAGGAAAGTTTTCGTTAAGTTCAATATCAGAGTCTGTATATACAAAAAATCTACCCAATTCACGATATAAACCCGTAGCCCAAATCGCCAAATGACCTTCATTAGGGTTTAGGTGTATTTCTACCCTGTCGTTTATTTTTTTATACCAATTAAGTAGTGGTGGATAGGTAGAATCGTTATCGAGAATAATAATTTTTTCATCAGGATTAAGCAATAATAGCTGCTCAACCATCTTTTTGGTTGTTCCTAATCTATTACGATTGTTTATTACAATTTTTATATCTGCCATTTCCCCTCAGGACATTCATTTGAGTTGCCCATAAATACTTTTGCCTTCGTAGAACACCCACATTTTTTACAAAGATATGCCCCCTCTACGTTGTTAAAATGCTCACAATCAATACATATCCTTAATCTTCGCTCTGCGTTATACTTCCTTTCAACTGAAATTTCTGTTTGTGGTGGGTAGGTTGCTAGTAGATTTTCATATATTTCTTTTGCAGGCAAAATTGAATTAGATACTGATTTCAATAACTCAAAGTACTTATAGGATGCTTTTGTATTATCAAATGTATCATTAATACTATAAGGCAACTTATTTCTAAAATCAGCTTTGTAAAAATGTGTTTGCTTGCTATTATCGGTAACACCTGCATTATGAAATATATACTTCTCTTGATACTTATCGATAGTATCAGTAGCCCAACAAAAATCCATTTCTGAAATTATATTGGTATTATATCCACGTAGCCAACCATTCCATAGTATTGCCCACATATCTGCACACCATATCTGAATCTCGTGGTATTGCGGATTATCTTTCTTCTTTTCTAAATTAAGTTGCGTGATATCCCTAAATAGCGTCTCGCAATCTCTCTCCATTTTTTCAAAAAATATCCAATCGACACCTTTCAATATGTATTGTGCACCGCCTGATTGTTCTTCTCTAGCTTTTATATACTCGGGATGAATACCAACTATATTACACATTTTATCTAGTACATCTGCGCCTTTAGACATTATGTAATTATAGCCAATATATGATTTAGTATCTGACACATACCAATTATTATCATCATTAGATAATTGCAGTATAAAGTCAGGGAATTTTGTAAATGTTATGTCGCAATCGTGATAAAAGATTGTGGCTTTAGACAATAATGGGTTTTCCTTGAAATGTTTTTTTAGGATATGAGGTCTTATCGATGATATATAACTAATTTTTTCTCTAGTATCATTGTAGTAAAAAAAGCTTGCTATATCTAAGTATTTTTCTTCTACTGCTTTTCCCCAACTAATATCATTTGCACAGGTCTCTAAGGTATTGTTGTACGCAAATAATATATGAATATCAAAATGCTCCTGAAGGTTAAGAGACTTAAAATTTGTGAGCATTACCTCAATCTGCCAAGCAAAATACTTGATAGTTGGCTGAGCACAAATGAGTACGGGCTTTTTTATTTTCTCTAACGTAGGGCTTATTTTCATAATTAATCACTCTAGCAACTATTATCGGCCATAGTTATTTGAACAGCAGTAACATTGTCAATAGTAAGACCAGCGAACACAAGTAATCCATTACCCGTTACATTCTGCTGAAAAATATTAGATGCACTATCTACAACAGTTATACATCCGTTCAATGTAAACGTGCCTATTGTTAAATTTAATGATTTACCGGTTCCGGTTTGAGTAGTATTATATTGATGAATATCTACGCAGAATGGAACATCAGTTCCGCTAGTTAATGTGGGTGTAACACCATCTACATCTATCGCAGTAATACAATACCCTCCAACGCCCGCATTACCATCAAAAAATAAATTGCTAAACAAAGTTGTGGTCGAAGTCGTGGTAGTCGTAGTCGGAGCTTCGGTTGTGGTCGAAGTCGTGGTAGTCGTAGTCGGAGCTTCGGTTGTGGTCGAAGTCGTTGTAGTCGTAGTCGGAGCTTCGGTTGTAGTCGAAGTCGTTGTAGTCGTAGTCGGAGCCTCAGTTGTGGTCGAGGTCGTTGTAGTCGTAGTCGGAGCCTCAGTTGTGGTCGAGGTCGTTGTAGTCGTAGTCGGAGCTTCGGTTGTGGTCGAAGTCGTTGTAGTCGTAGTCGGAGCCTCGGTTGTAGTCGAAGTCGTTGTAGTCGTAGTCGGAGCCTCAGTTGTGGTCGAGGTCGTTGTAGTCGTAGTCGGACAAGTTCCTTGAGCAGTAATCAAACCTGCACCACCTGAAACAGTATAAGTGTTTGTGCCATCGGAATATATTCCATTGGCAACAGGAGTTGTCAATCCACTATCTTGAAATAGAGATGCTCCAATTCCTAAAGGGGTTGTATTTGAATATGCGTTTAGTCCCATTTTACGTACAGAATATTATATAGTCACTACAAGCCGCACCGGCATCACTTGCATCATATCCGAGACAGAACAAATATACAGGTATTGTAGTAGTGCTAGTAGTTGTGGTCGTAGTCGGAGCAGCTGTGGTGGTCGTGGTCGTTGTAGTCGTAGTCGGAGCAGCCGTAGTGGTCGTGGTCGTTGTAGTCGTAGTCGGTCCACTAGCACTAGGTTCAATGCTTAAATCACCAAAAACGTAGTCGTCATTAGTTGTAACTATAAATGTACCGCCTACTGTGTCTTTGTAAAAAAAACCAAGACCTAGTAAATTCAAAGCCGCAACTACTGAATCAATCGTTTGAGAGGCTAAATTTTGTGTAAATAAACTAAATGTTGCTTCATTTACCCCTTTATATTGAAGTGTGCAATACGTTTCTGTGGTAAAAACGAAAGAAGTTAAATCCCATTTGTACTGAGTAGTGGCATTTGAAACATCAAGAGGATTATACACGTTACCCATCAAATTTGCTGTTTGTGGGTAAGGTCTGTTGCTCTTGATATTCAGAGTCAGAGTGACTTCCTCAAAATGTTTAAATTTATCTTCCACTCTTACTTACGTTTTTGTGATACATATCCTAAAAATGAAGCACCTGCTACCACTAAAAATACCAATCCATAATTAGTTTCAGGAACAATTTCTTTTTTCACCGCAATCTTACTATTCCCATCAGCATTTGCAAAAGTACTTGCATCAACAGATTGCACTTGAACTGGAACGCCCTTATTTGCCTGAACAGGTATTGTAACCTCTTCTCCGCTTTCAGCAACCTGCCTTCTATGCTTATGCATTTCCGATGTACTAGCCCCTAAAACTGCTGATTGCTGTGCCAAAAAATTATCTTGGGCTATCCTAAAGAGATTTCCGTAATTATTAAAAAAGTCTGGTTTGTTAGCTATTTTTTCTTGGACAAGGTAATTAGTTAAATTTCGACCAAAAGAAGCAGTAATCCTTCTTGTATACAATTTTAAAGTGAGTTGTTCATTTCCTAAAATAGTAGCTTGAATATTAGAGTTACCATTAAAAATGACGTCAGTTTCAAAATTAGCAAGGTCTATAATTACTGATTTTTGGTCTTGATAAGGGTCAACCGTAGATGTTATATTCGTAATAATTGCATTTCCATCCGCGTCATATCTTAAATACTTAATTACTCCGATAAGCTGATTTAAGGTTGTTGCTTGCAAATAATAACCTTGTAATAAGTATACATATTGCCCCAAAGAACGCTTTAATTGTGCATAGGTTACACCAGGAACACCAGGGTCAGCCACAGTGACTACTAGGGCAGGGCTAGAAGATACATTAGTTATTGTTGGCGAAAAAGTAGCCACTACTTAGTAATAATTGTTTTTCCTTTTACATCGCAAACGATAAGTTTACCACTTTTATCAGTGTAGCAACGCATTCCAAATTCTTTCATACACTCGGTGTTCAACTCGGTAAGTTTTGCAGGTGGCTCTCCCGCTTTTAATGCATCTGCATATGCTTTTGCAACGATATCTGCATTTTCTAAGTCTTTAGCAGTTACAGGAGCACTATCAAATGACTTTTTTTCTGTTGTTGTAGTTGTAGTTGCACTTGCCCCAAACTTAGGCTTTAAAAGTAAGAATACTAGAAAGCCACCGCCAAATATGACACTTGCTTTAATTAGATTTTCGTTGTTCATTTTACTTCTTTTTTGTAATAAACCATAGACCTACAAATGCGACTACTACTATCGCTGTTGTTATATAAAATTTTCTTTTAGTCTGTTCTGCCTTTTCTAATTCAATCTTTTTTTTGGTGTTTCTGAGTTGCTCATCTAACTCATTTATTTCTTGGTCTGTTATTATTCCTGTCTTTGATAATAGTTTATTTAGTAATGATTGGGCTTCATCTGTATACTGATATAAGCTATCTTTTATCGCTTTATCATCGGTATTCGAGATATCGAGTTTTGCTTGAGCAAGAGCCTTTTCTGCATCTTTTAAAAATTGTGATATTTTATCCGTTGCTCTCATATATTTTGTAGAAAGAAGGGTTTAGAAGGGTCATAAGTGGGATTGTATGGACGTGGACCAAATTGATTATTCATATCCTCATAGGCTACCCTATCTTCTAAATTTGATAACTCGAGTGCGGAAATTGTTTTTTTACCCGTTTGTTTTACTAAAGCTGCCTCTGTTTCACTTCCAAAGTCAGAGTCTACTCCGTAATTTGGTAGTGCTTTAGAATCAAGAGAAATTAATACTCTTTGTAATCTTGCAACATTTGGCCCATAACTTCCTTTTTTTAATGGAAAGCTATCACGTGAACTAAGGACAGGGTCGCTATATGTGTTGCCACTAGAATCAGATGGTGGTGGTGTTTGCTTTGAACCTTTTGTTAATTGTCTAACAATCAAATACAATCCTACGGCTATTGGAATAGCAAATAGTATTTTTTGTACGTTCTTTTTCATTTATATCTTGTTTTGATAAACTCAAAAATGAGTGTAATTAAAGTACCTGCACCAAATACATAACCATATAGCCAAAAAACCTTTTTTTCCCATTTTTCTTTAGTAGTCTCTAATTCCTCAACTCGGTTTACAAGACCACTATGCCCAAATTTTTTATCTCCTACGATAGAGACATACATTTCGTTCATATGCTTTTGCATATCCTTTAGTTGGTCTTGCATATCTGTTATGGATGTAGAAACGTCATCCATAGAATTTTGCAGGTCAGAGACCTTCTGAGATAAGTCGCTCATTTCGTTTTGTTTGTTGTCGGGCATATTACAGCCTTTTTCCGAACACTAAATTATGGCATTGAGCGGGAAAATATTACTTTTTTTTATTTATTTTCCTTTAATCCGTATTTTATATACTTATACCAAACCCTCTCGTGTAGGTAGTATTGAATTGGCTTGTAAACTAACTCGGCAAATGAGAATACAGCACCTACTTTAATACTTCCAGTTGCAAAGTACATTATCATAAAGCCAACCCCACTACTAAGCAATCTATAACTTATTGTCTTTGCAATGTGTCTGCTTTTATCAACTTGCATTTGTATTGGTTTTCATTTGTTCACGAATTTTTGTGGCAGATATGTCTGCTATCTCGCTAGGAGGTATATGCTCTACTATATCATAACCCACTCCCCGTCCAAATTCTACTGAGCAAATATCAGGAACTATGATAGCTCTAACTTTTCCTAATTTCATAAGTTCTTGATATTCAAGCATTATGTTTGATAGGACTTCCTTAGAAGTGAATGGATTTTTTTCATCAGGCTCTACATCTCTAATTCCTATGCAAACATTTCCCCCCTCGTCTAATACCTGTTTAAATAGGGCTTTATGGCCATCGTGCAAAGGTTGCCAGCGACCTATAAAAAGGCTATACTGCCCGTTTTTTTTAGGCAAAGAACTTGCCACGTGTATTTTTTTACTCCACATATATTATTCATTTATATAATAGTCTTTTAGATATTCCCACATTTCTGTCAGACAATCGTCTATATTTTTTTTTGATGTATCAATAGTAAGAACGCCTTTAGGTTGTTCAAAGTCATTAGCGAATTTGTCGTCTCTACCCCTACCTCCAGGATAAGTTAAATATACTTGGAAAAAATTATCAGCATTTTCACTTAGATAACTTCTTAGTTCTTGGTAAGGAGTAACAAAACTGAGAATTACTGTATACCCCTCTTTTTCTAAGTAAAGAGCCATATCAAATGCTCCTTTCAGATTTTTTAGCCTCCCATCCTTAGAATAATCTTTATTTTTTGTTACATCTCTCCACTTGTCGCCATCAATCCTTATCACTTTTGGCTGCCCTTCAGACTCTAGATTTTGAGCTAGAAAGCCCGCAAGTGTAGTTTTACCTGATGCCGGTTGACCGAATAGAAGTATAATCATTTTATTATAGCTTTAGTCTGCCCTTTTTTTGTTTGAAACTCAAGAGTCTTTGCTTTACAAGACATATGATATTTTGTAACGGCTTTACCATCCACAACTACTTGGTCGGTTGTTGTATAGGTTTTACACTTAGCTTCAATATCGTCTACTAAATGTTCTGTTTCGCCAACCAAAAGCCTCCATTTCTTGTCGCTTCTCTCAGGAAAATTAGTATTATACCTGATTTTTACTGATAATTTGTTCATTTTTGTTTATTTTTTATATCCAAAGTAATCAAAATACCACTTATTGTGTTCATATAGTTTATCACATATGTAAGAGCCTATTAATTCAGAAGAATGACTTTGAATAGGACCTACATAAGGTTTTATTTTATGGTCTCCATACCTACCGTGAAATTTATCGTCCTCGTGCGTAACTTGCTTTATGCTCTGATAATCAACAGAATAATAAGGTAGATTCAAAAAATCGTAGACTTTTCTCATTTCTTTTTCGGGGTTAGCCGTTAAGTCCTCAAAACGTATAAATAGCATCTTATCTGCATATTTTCTGTCTATTGTGTCTCGTAAGGACTTCAAAGTGGAACCAACGGGCTTTCTATTCATCCACCATTTAACTCGCTCAGCTATGGTCATACCCGTAGGATTATGCTCGTCTTGGCTATTGTCCCACTTTTCGGGGTACTTACGAAAGTTTTTTTCCATAGATGCTACAATGTCTCTTAAGTCTCTAACCATACACACTATCTTAGGATTAGGGTAAAATGCGTTTAAAAACCCCCAATTTATGCCCCAACCCCTAGATTTGTCAATTGCATATGGTGCGTCTGTCAATCCTCTAAAATAACCTTCTATGCCATATCTACAAAACATCAAAAAAGCCGACTTCATTTCTTCCTCATCTTGGGCTCTAAATGCAGAATTTTCTGTGTAAATTTTTTTACAAGAAACAAGCATATCTAATACACCAGATGTAGGCGTAGCATATATTTCAGGGTTGTTACCCAATATATTCTGAAGCAAAGTGCTACCTGAACGAGGCATACTGCTGTTAAAGTAAATTTTCATTTATTTTATCTGGTTGTAAATATAGATTTTTTTGATAAAAAAATAATTTTTTTCTTACTTTTACCCACGAGAAATTAAACACTAATGTCTGTAAAGATACCGGTATCAATAGGGGAGCTTTTTGATAAGATAAGCATACTAGAAAACAAATCCAAGCTGATAATTGACAAGGCTAAGCTCAAGAACATACGTAAAGAGTATGTCTTACTGCACAAAATTGCCCTTAAAATTAATGATGCCTATGAGAAGGATGGGCTATATAAAAAATTAAAGAAGATTAATCGAGCACTTTGGGACATTGAGGAAGGCAAAAGACAATGCGAGAGAGAAAGCAACTTCGGAAGTAATTTTGTCGACCTTGCTCGCCAGGTATATATTCAAAACGATAACAGAGCTAAGGCTAAGAGAGCAATCAATAAAAAGTATGGCTCAGATTTAATGGAAGAAAAATCGTATAAAAAATATTGATATGCCATATAGTTACGGGGAGTTTAAAAATAACATACGAGACCACATTGTAGATAATTTTAGTAGAGACACTAAAATACTTGACGTAGGGCCAGGCTCGGGTTCATATGGTCATTTACTGAAACCACATTACAATAGAATAGACGGACTAGAGATTTTCCCTAATTATATTGAGATGTTCAAATTACGAGACATCTATGATAAAGTGATTATAGGGGATATAAGGAATTTTGATTTCTCTGACTATGATTATATCATTATGGGTGATGTAGTTGAACACCTAACCATTTTAGAAGCTACTGAGCTTTTACAAAAGATATATCGTACTGGAAAAAGGATGATGATGGCTGTACCTTACCAATTTGAGCAAGGAGAAGAATATGGTAATATATACGAGACACACCATCAACCGGACCTTACAATAGGATTGGTTTATCAAAGATATCCTATGATGAGATTATTGTATGGTGATTTAAGATATGGATATTATATAAACTACATACCGCCTATCAAATGAAGCCAATCTGTTTAAATTTAGAAAGTTGTAATGGTCTAGGTGATTTGATTTGTGCGACACCCACAATTCGTAAAATTAGTGAGGCGTATGGAACAAAGATTACTATTCTATCTCCTATACCTGAGTTATTTAAAATGAACCCTTATGTAGAGGCTAGTTACAAGTTTTCCTCTGTTGATGCAGATTATTTTCATAAAAACTATTTAGTACACAATTCTTTCTATAACGTAGGGAAAAAAAATGATAGGGGTATTGAATACAAGCACAATAGAATAGACATAAGGCAATTTCACGCTATTCATTTGGGCTTTATGTTGAGACCTGATGAGATGGAGTGTTTTTACAGACCTACTGAAGAAATAAATAATCAATTAATACCTGATGAAAAATATATTGTAATCCATCCTGTCTCTACTTGGCCTACAAGGACTTGGCCTGCTGTAAATTGGATGTTACTCACAAGCAAGCTTAATGAATTAGGCTATAAAGTTGTTTCAATAGGTAAAGACTCCGCAGAAAAAGGGTTTTTTAATGTGGATAAACCCGTATTCAATTTTGAAATACCTAATGGATTGAATTTGATGAATAAAACTAGCATATCTGATTGTTGGCACATCATAAACAACGCAAGAGGATTTGTAACTATGGATAGTGGTCTTTTACACCTTGCGGGTACTACCAATACTAACATCTTGCACTTAGGCTCATCACTAGCCCCTGAGTTTAGAATTCCATATAGAAATGGCTCACAACAATATAACTATGCATATGTAAGAGGTGGATGTGATTTAGAGTGTGGTTCGAATATGAAATATGGTGTAAAAGAGTGGGGGGACATTCAAGGCGTACCGCCTCTAATCAAGTGTTTAGAGAACAAAGCTACGTTTGAGTGTCATCCATCAGTTGAGAATGTATTATCTATAATTAAAATTTTAATTGATGCAGCCTAAGATTTTTTTTCAAAGCAGTTTGCCACGTGCGGGTTCAACTATGTTACAAAATATATTGGGGCAGAATCCTGATTTTTATGTTACGCCAACAAGCGGTTTAATGGAGCTTATATATGGAGCTAGAAGAAATTACTCAGAGGTTCCAGAGTTTAGGGCACAAGACAGGGATTTAGTTGCCAAGGGCTTTGCATCATTTTGTAATGAGGGAATTCACGGCTACGCAAAAGGATTAACAGATAAAAAATATTTTATTGACAAAGGTCGTTCTTGGGGCTTTTATATAGATTGGTTAGAGTCATTTATGCCCTATCAGCCGAAGATTATCTGTATGGTAAGGGATTTAAGAGACATCTTTTGTAGTATGGAAAAGCTATATCGGAAAAATCCCGATTTAGATAACAATATGATTAATTGGGGTAATTTATCTAATGTTACGATTTCAAAACGTGTTGACACATTTGCGGCCGGTGTACCCATAGGCATAGCAATAGAAAGATTAGAAGCTGTATTACAACTAGGCAATGCTCATAAGATTTTATTTATTAAATATGAAGATTTTTGCCTGCGTCCTGATATGGAAATGGCTAGAATATATAACTATTTAGAAGTGCCTTTCTTTAATCATAATTTTGATTTTATACCACAGATTACTCAAGAAGATGATACTATTGCCGCCTTTTGTGACCACGTTATTAGGAATAAATTAGAAATGAAGCCATCAGATGCTAAGATTATTTTAGGAGAAGGTATATGTGATTGGATATATAATCGCTATCGTTGGTTTTTTGACTACTTCAAATACATAAAATGAAAAAATTATTAGTCATAACACCTCACTTGTCTACGGGGGGAGCACCCCAAGTTACTGCAAATAAAATTTCTTTACTCAACGGGTTATTTGAAATATTAGTTGTTGAACACGCATTTGTTGCCTGGAAATTTGTAGTGCAGAGAAATAGAATCATAGAATTAGTAGGAGAATCTAATTTCAAATCGTTAGGCTCAGATAAAACTGCCGAGCTGATTGGTATCCTTGAAAATTTTAAGCCTGATGTAATATCTATGGAGGAATTCCCTGAGATGTTTTTATCTGCTGAGTTATCGGATTATGTATATAGAAAAAATAGACCTTATACGATAGTAGAAACAACTCACGATAGTAGCTTTAATCCAGCGAATAAAAAATATACCCCTGATAAATTTGTCTTTGTTAGTCCTTACAATGCACTAAAATATCTACATTTAAACGTACCATATGAGGTAATTGAATATCCCGTAGATAAAAAACCTCAGGAAAAAAGAGATTTAAGATTACGTCTTGGTCTTGAACCTGATTACAAACACGTGATAATTGTCGGGCTTTTCACTCCTAGAAAAAATCAAAAGTATGCTTTTGAGCTTTGCCATAGATTACACGAATACAAGATTAAGTTTCACTTTATAGGTAATCAAGCAGATAATTTTGAGCACTATTGGAAGCCGCTAATGGAATGGAAGCAAGAAGATGAGCGCCTGAATAATTGTAGGGTATGGGGTGAGCGTTCCGATACCGAAGATTTTTTCAAATGTGCCGACCTTTTTCTTTTCCCTTCAAAAGGTGACAGAGGTAATAAAGAACTCAATCCTATTGTAATAAAAGAAGCACTCCAATATCCTGAACTTCCGAAGCTAATGTATAACCTTGATGTTTATCTTAATAGATATCACAAGGAAGATAATATGAATTACTTAACAGGTGATTTAGATAAAGATGCAGAACAAGTAAGATTGCTAACATCTGCAAAAAAAGAATATAATACAGAGGAGGTTGTAATACTTGGTACTTACCCTAATTTACAAAGTCGTGTACAATTAACGAAAGATACTATCAATAGCCTTAAAGCGGTGGGGCGTAAAATTATTTTGATTTCGCATTATCCTGTTGACGATGACATACAACGCTCAGTAGATTACTATATATACGATAAGTATAACCCACTAACTCATCATTCATACTACACTAAGTTTTATCGACATACCAACGAGTATCACGTGGATATGAATATAAATGGGCTAAAGCATAGTAATCAGTCGTTAACTGTGCTAATAAATTTATTTACCGCCACAAAATTTGCTAAAGATTTAGGGTATAAAAGATTTTTTTATTCTACTTATGATGTTATCATAGACGAGAGAGATATACCTACAATAGAAAAATCATTTGAACAGGTAGCAAACTCAAAAACTGCCTACTTGGGGACACTAAATACCCCTTTTGGAAAAGGTATTCAAACCAATGGGATGACTTTTGATGTTAACTTTTTCCTTGACAATTTCCACGATGTGAGAAACCCAAATGACTATAATAGAATTTGCCGTGAGATAGGTGCACAAAATTTTTTAGAGGACTATTTAGTAAAAGTAATTAATAAGACAAGTGGGGTTGAAGTTGTGAACACGCAACAAGAAACATTTTTAATTCATAGTGGTCTTGGTGTTGCTTCTAATAGCGAGTACTATTCTATTTTACCCGTAGAAAAGGAAACGAATATGTATATGTTCTACTTTTTTACATATAATGTAGATGATAGGATTGTAAAAATTACTATGAAAGAAGATGGCGCAGAGTTCTACAATGGTAGTTTTCAAATTAGTAAGACTAGAGAATTTAAAAAACACTTTGAGTACTCAGGCAAACAAATAGATGTGTGTCTTGATTTTTTTGACGGGGATAGATTGTATAAGAGTGAAACTTATCATATAAACCCTAAAAATATATCTACATATAGCCAAACGGGGTATTTCAAATGGGTAAATAAGAAGCCAAAGATTAAATTGGTGCATATACAGACTACGCTTAATGACGAAAGAGAAAGGAGTAGTCGAGAGTCCTTATCTAGAGTAAGCAACCACGGAATTGAGTATATCTTACATATTAACGAGCCATATAAAGATTTACCGCCCAAATTTAATTGTCAGCGCCCTCAATGTGTATCGATGGAATTGTTTGATGAGGATATGGTTAACAGGCTAGGTACAGCCCTTACACCTGCTCATTATGGATGCTTTGATGCTTTTAGGGGTGCTATTTTAAGCGAATTTCAAGATTGTGATTTTTTGATTGTCTGTGAGGGGGATTGCATCATAGAGACGCCGATTGAGGATTTTGTAAACAAAGTATATCAGGCTTGTGGTATTGTTGATGATAATAACATCGGATATTTTAGTTTTGGAGATACTAAAACGCTTGAGCAGGGATGGTTGCAATCGCCTAAAATACAAGATATTCCAAACCAAGAGCTTGCATTTATTACTAATCACATCATAGGGCTTCAGTGCATTATGTTCCCAAAATTTGTCAGCAAATGGCTTAAAGAGCAATTAAGAACTCACAAGTGGGATGCTAGTGATATCTTTTTTAATCAAATTTTCAAGCACTCGCAGTATAGAATGGGGATAGTTCACCAAAGAATCACTACACAGGCTAACGGATATTCAATGATTGATAAACAAGAAAAGAAATTCTTATGAAAATATGCCAAGTAGCAACAGGTATGATTCCTATAAAACCTGTTGGTCAAATGGGATGGGGTGCAGTAGAAAAAATTACTCGAGAATACACAGCCTCGCTCACAAAAGCAGGTCACGAGGTAGAAATAAAATTTTTAAACGAGTTGCATAGTATAGGTGATTACGATTTTGTACACGTACATATGGGAAATTTGGCTCTAGAGCTATATAACAAGGGTATTCCATATGTCTTTTCGCTACACGACCACCATACAGAACACTACGGAAAAGATAGTTTTTGCTTCAAGCATAATCTTGATGCGATGAAAAAGTCTATTTTTTCGATTACACACGCTGAATACCTAGTTGATTACTTTGACGAAACTGATAAGTTATTCTACTTGCCTCACGGCGTCAATACAACCTTTTTTACTCCGTCAAAACAAAGACCTATCGACCATAAATTACTTATGGTTGCCAACAATGGTCTTGCAGGTGATTATGGCTTTGACAGAAAAGGCTTTAGATTCGGTGTCGAAGCAGCCCGAGAACTTGGATTGCCAATTACTATTGTGGGAACGGATGCCAATCATAAGTTTTTCGATATACATACGGACTTAAAGGAATATGAAGGCCTTACAATTATTGCTGAAAACCCCACTGAGGAGCGTCTTTTAGAAATTTATCAGAGCCACACTATATTCTTACATCCTTCGATGCTAGAAGCCGGTCATCCTAATTTAACCTTACTTGAATCGGCTAGTTGCTGTATTCCTATGGTGGCAACTTACAGAGGCTCGCTAGAAATTCCTGGGCTATTCAAATTAGATGAGATATCTACTGACAGGGTTATAGCAGGAATAAAAAAAGCAATAGAGCAATATGAAGGGACTATTATGGATATGTCTGCTCAAAGATTAAAATATGATTGGGATAATGTATGTGCTACGCTATCGGAAATGTACAAAGCGGTATCTTCATTTCATAACCTTGATTCTGAATCCATTAGAAGAAAATATTTTGACGTATATGAAAATACTAAGATATGCTGACCTATGATATACATCACGTAAACGGACTTTTTTTTCAAATAACCGGCGATGGTGGAAAAAACAGAGAGTATGAAGTAACCATACTTGACCGAAAATCAAAAGAAACGCTTTACAAAACTACCTTGAAGGTAGGAGGATGGGCACGCCTTGAAAGGAAATATCTCTCTGACCTTGCGGTTATAGTAAGATTTGAAGGCAGAACGATAGAACAGATAAACTTCTTAGATAAAATTAAGGGTAAGAGGGTATTTATATCTTTTGAAAGTAAAGCACTTGGAGATACGCTTGCTTGGATTCCATATTGCCTTGAATTTGCAAGACATTATGAGTGTAAGGTTATCGTATCTACTTTCAAAAACTTCTTATTTGAAAATGCTTATCCTGAGCTTGAATTTGTGGGGAGGGGAGTTGTTGTTAATGACCTTGTCGGTATGTTTGAGCTAGGTTGGTATTGGGATAATAAACGAGAGCCTATAAACCCTATTCTTGCACCCCTACAAGCAAGTGCTTCAAATATACTTCACTTACCTCATCGTGAGATTGTCCCTATCATTGATTTTCAGCCAAAGGAAAGACCTTTTGAACAGAAATATGTGTGTATTTCTATATATTCTACAAGTCAGTGTAAGTTATGGTACTATTGGCAAGAGCTTGTTGATTTCTTATCGAGTCAAGGGTATATCGTTATTGAGATATCTAAAGAAAATCAAATGATGAATCAGCGTACGGCTGATATTAATGGTTTACTTGAATTAGAAGATAAATCGATTGAAAACACTATGAATGTAATATACCATAGTGATTTTTTTATAGGTCTATCTAGTGGTCTTGCGTGGCTTGCTTATGGTCTTAGAAAGCGTGTTTATATGATTTCTAATTTTACAAGCAAAGACCACGAGTTCACTATTAATACCATACGCCTTTATGATGAGACAATTTGTAACTCTTGTTGGAACAATCCAAAATTCAGGTTCAATAAGGGTAATTGGATGTGGTGCCCTGAACAAGAAGATACACCTCGTCATTTTGAGTGTCATAAACTTATTACGGCTGACAAAGTAATTAATGCAATAAAAGAAAATGAAAAAATATAAAATACTTGGCTTTATTATTGGAGCACACTCTTGCGGTGCTTGCTATATTGTAGATGGTAAGGTACAAGCAGTAATTGAAGAAGAAAGACTAACTAGAATTAAGGGGCACGATGATTTTGAAAATGATTTTGAACGCTATCCTGTACTAAGCGTCAATCACTTAGTAGATAGATTCGGATTAAAATTCGATGAGATAGACTTCTTTACTTCTTTTATTAGAAAAGAGGATGCGATTGGGATTTTCAAGGCTATGAAAAACTATCAGATTCCTGATAATAAATACATTCAGATTGACCACCACGAAGCACACGCAATATTATCGTATCATATGTGCGGGTTTAAAGAAGATACGCTTGTTTTTTGTGCCGATGCTAGTGGAGGATTAAATGGACATAGCTCAAAAACTTATATTGGCTCAAATGGTGCTTTGACATATGTAGATGGGTTAAACTTGAAAAGAACTTCGCTTGGTCATTTTTACGCTGCTCTTACCGAATTGCTTGGCTTCAAGAGATTAAAAGATGAGGGTAAGGTTGTTGGATTGTCGGGGCACGGAAAATTATGGACCGATTTATATAATGAATGGAAAGATGTAATAAAAATTGAGGGCACTAAAACAGGACACGATGAACACCCCATAGACTCTGGTCAGGTTTATGTTGACTTGTATCAAAAATTTTTCTCGTTTGTAGGCTCTCGATATTGGAAAAATAAAGCAGCGATTGAAGATATAGCTCACACAGGACAAGTTCTTTTTGAAAACAAGGTGATAGAGCTTATTAGAAACTTACACGCCAAGTCCCCCTGGATTAAAAAATTAGCCCTAAGTGGAGGAATTTTTGCGAATGTTAAGCTGAATAAAAAAATTAACGAATTAGACCTTTTCGATGAGATTTTTGTGCTTCCCCCTATGGGAGACGAAGGGCTTGCTTTTGGATGTGCAGTAGGCGTAATGAGCCAACTTGGTGATTTAACTACAACCAAATATAGCGATGTTTTTTTAGGTACTGAATACTCTGAAGATGAAATTATTAAGGAATCATCAGGATTCAGATACGAGCCATTCAGTTTAAATAAAGTCGTTGAGTTGCTTGCTGATAAAAAAATATTAGGCTTATATCAAGGCAGAAGCGAACACGGACCTAGGGCATTAGGCAACAGAAGTATAATCTGCGATTGCACTCACCCTGAAACTTATGGGATATTAAATGGTAGATTACAGCGTAATGACTATATGCCTTTTGCTCCTGCGGTTTTGGATGAAGATGTGGATAACATATTTCACTTAAGCAAATCCAGATATACTGCTGAATTTATGACTTTGCTTGTAGATACAAAGGATGAATGGAAAGATAAGATACCTACTGTGGTACATCCCAAAGACAAAACAGCTCGTATTCAAATTGTCACAGAAAATAGCAATCCTCTATTTTATGTGATATTAAAAGCATATAAACAAAAAACAGGGGTGGGTATATTGGTTAACACCTCTTTCAATGTTCATAATGAACCTATTGTAGAAAAACCAATAGATGCTTTTAGAAGGTTAGCTGACGGCACAATAGATGTGCTTGTAACTCCGTATGGGTTATTCTATCGCTATTGATGTATTATAGATGACATAACAGCACTAACATCAAAAATATCGTTTTCGCTCTTATATGGAAATTCATTAGGCGAACCCGCGATATTATACTTTGATACTTGAGAGTATTTAAGGTCAGGTTGCCCATTTTCAGGCTTAGCGGCTATATTATCGTGTATTGAATATCCAAACACCTTAGGGCTATTAACTATCCATAGCACAGTAGATTTTTTCTGTAAGGCTGCGGCTGTGTGTTGGCAAAAACTATCTATTAGAACACGTTTTTGACTTCTAGCGATTAAGGATGCTATACCCTTAAATGTCTCTTGAACAGGGATAGTATGGTCGTAATGTATTTGGTCTTCCCTTCGTATGTGAAATATATCGTATTTGCTTTTAAACTCCTCAATAACTGCAAGTACAACATTTTTCGGCATATCTCTAGCCCAACTATATTTTACATCCGTTTGACCACCGCCATTAGTTTGCAAAATCATTATGGGCTTTTGGCTAGGATATTTATGTAAAAAGAAATTAAATTCTCTTTCGTTGATATAAATCTCAGGTAACTCACCATTATACTTGATACCATTCATTTTACACCAAGTTTCTATAACCATTTCCTTCTTGAGAATATGCTCAGTGACTAGATATGGTTCATTAGCAAAAATGAGCACATCTTGGTTTTCAACATACTTAGTATAAAAGTAAAATTCCTGCCCGTGATTGAACGTCATATCCACAATTGGGTTATTGGAAAAGACGTCAGGGAAAGCAGTTGTTACTATTAACTTACTATCAGGATACTGATTTTTTATTGCTCGGCAAACTGCCGTAGCCATTACGGATTTACCTATTCCGCCGTTGATGATTAAAATTATATTCACAATTTTTCATTTACTTTCTTTATACACCTGTTACACAATGGAATTGTTTTACTCTTTCAACTCCTTTCCAGTTAAGTATGGCGCCACAATCTTTTCTTGTTCCGAAAACAAGGACATTGTATCTGCCATCTTGATTAGTTGTAAAGGTAACGCAACTCATTGATTCATCTACAAGTCCGTATCCTCTACCAAAGTGATTTTTGGGGGAAACCTTAACCTGTGGGCTTCTATTCAAATGCTTAAAATAATCAGGTAGCTGAAGTGTGTATGAGCAATTTTGAACATCTATTTCATATCTATAAATGGTATCACCCTCGGTCGGCGACTCCACGTAGTTGTGTTGTAGCATCATCTTGCCGAACTTGTCTGGGTCCGGGTGGGGTATTAAGAAGGAACCACTTGATTTTTGAATTACGTTGAAGTAAATTCTATCATTACCATTACTAGAGCAAGAGGAAACTCCATTCAATCCGTTTCTGCAATACCCATTCGTAGAGGACAGCGTGCTTCCGTAAACAAAACCATAGTAAGCGTTGACTGTGTTGCAACAACCCCCAAGTATGTGTGAGTAACGACCCGAAATGGTATTGCAACAACCACCCGCTATCCCACTGAAAGGAGAGGTGTTTGCCATGCAATTAAAACAGCCACCCATAATACCTGTAAAGCTATTATCTCCATTTTGCATCGTATTACAAGACCCTCCCGCAATACCAACATAACATTTAGAACCACACGTGCAATTGCCACATCCTCCAACTACAACACTATATGTCGCATTAGCATCGTTTCCTCCACAAAAGGGTTTATTACTTTGTCCACTAAAATCCGTAATCATTGCGGCATTAGATGAAGTTCCCGATGAGCCTGA
>Ga0172367_10004032_pt1 | contig 18571 bp, 15 predicted proteins | sample Lak10m_FD_114542 | JGI IMG/M metagenome (GOLD analysis project Ga0172367, IMG submission 114542) | Freshwater microbial communities from Kabuno Bay, South-Kivu, Congo - kab_022012_10m | ecosystem: Environmental > Aquatic > Freshwater > Lake | place: Democratic Republic of the Congo: South-Kivu...
AGGAACTTTGAAAACTATCGAATGAGGGTTCTTGCCCTTTGCGGATGGGATGGAGTAATCAGACGAAAGCGAAAACTGATCTTAACGTAAAACCAAATTCCCCCTATTACGGGGTAGATCCAATAAAAATGGTGGAGGTGACAGGACTTGAACCTGCTACATCCAGCTTGCAAAGCTGGCGCTCTACCAGGTGAGCTACACCCCCACTTAATTTGTGAGAATCAATGTGACGGTAAATACACAGTTTTTAGCCGATTGGGAAGAAATAAATTTCAAAATTCGCACTCTGGCCTCTCCTTCTCCCTTTTGCTATTAAAAATGAACCATGCTGACACAGGGAAATTATTCAAAGGGCCTACTTATCGACAATGAATGGATGGGAGGAGTGAGCGAGCACCCCGAACAAAAGGGCCTCTACATCGCCTACGTCATGAACCATTTGACGGCTGAATACGTAAAATATGGAGAATTCAAGGCGCTCGATGCTGCACTGGACGCCATCAATAGCGTCGATCGCTCCTGGAAATTTGAAAAAGCAGGCGGTTGCAGCGGCTGTAGTGGAGAAAAAAATTGTACGGGCGGCACTTGCAAAAAGAAGTCGGGATCAACTCAAAGTTGCTGTTCAACCGAAAAGCATTGAACTACTCCAGCAGCCTTAAATTAAAAATTACTGACCTACCACTCCACTGACTGCTACGGATTCTCGCAGACGAAGAATCGATCGTGCTTTGCCTGATGATTCTGCAATATCTACGAGGACGGCACTGTAACCACCTGGACCCTCAGCGGGCTCGAAACGAACTGGCCTCTTAGTAAGAAATTTTTGGATCGAGATCTCTTTTTTGACTCCAATCACTGAATCAAAGCATCCGCACATGCCAACATCCGTAATAGCAGCAGTTCCCCCGGCCAAAATTCTTTCATCTGCCGTCTGAACATGTGAGTGAGTTCCTAAAACTGCACTCACCTTCCCATCCATGAAATGAGCAAAGGCTTGCTTTTCTGAAGTGGCTTCGCCGTGAAAATCTACAAGGATGCATCGAACTCCCACTTCATCAAGGCGATTGACCTCTGCTTCAGCAACGCGAAACGGACAATCAAGCGCATCCATAAAAACTCTGCCCATCACCTGAACCAAACCAAGCCTGAGTCCGGGGCGTCGCAAAGATTCAATGACCGTGGAGCCTCGTCCAGGAACTTTATAACTCGGGTGATCTGGGTAATTTGCTGGACGAATGATCCGAGTCGTCGTCGCAAGAAAGGGTATAATCTGCCGCTGATCCCAGGCATGATTTCCTAAAGTAATGGCATCGACGCCGTTATCGAAAAGCTCTTGGGCGATCTCAGGTAAAATACCGTTCCCGTGAGATACATTTTCACCATTGATGATTACAAAATCTACACCATGCTCAGGAACAATCTTTGCGATAGCTGCTTTCACCGCATCCCGACCAGGTCGTCCAAAAACATCGCCAAAAAACAAAATTTTCATCTTTCAAAAAACCACTTTCTAGTTCGCAGAGCATTTTTTAAAGAAATTGCTTCACGACTTTCTGTTAATACCCAATCAACCGACTGATCCCAAGGATTTTGTTGAATTGTTAGAAATAACTGATCATCAAAAGTGAGCGCAATTCTAGAGGCAAACAGCGCCTGTGCCAAAAATCTGTCATAGTATCCAGCACCTCTCCCTAATCTTTCGCCCTCGAGTCCAAAGGCTAAGCCGGGAACAAAAATCACATCCAATAAGGTAGGATCAGAGGCAATCAGTTCAGGATGAGGTTCTTCAATTCCATAAGTCCCTTTGTGCCAAAGACTGGGATGAGCCGATGTGCGAACAGGATTTCGTCCCGAGAATACTTGAACAAACTCCATCCGTCGAAATTGAGAATCCCAAACAGAGGTCGGTTGAGACTCAATAACTCTTGGATAATAGAGATGACTCCCTACGTCTTTCAGCCAGCACTCTAAGGATGAGAGATCGAGTTCACCTGGCATCCCACGGTAAAGTGCTACATGCTTATTTGACCACTGATGCGGCGAATGACCTGCTTTTTCAATGAACCGACGAACGACTGTCTGACTCAACTGTACTATTTCTTCTTGAGAGCGACTCCGAAGCCGTTCGCAAATCTGGCGGCGTAACAAAACAGAATCCAAAGCAGAACTCATGACCATCCCTCTTTTGACACGCTACCTCAAAAAACCAAAGCAATCAATAAAGCCCCCCGCTTAACTGGGTAATGAATATACTTTATTCTACTACATAATCATAATATATTTTCAAAATCAGACTCATTGCATGGACCTATATTTGAATAGACCCAAAAAAAGAAGAATGGAAATTTCTTTATATGAAAGATCTGATCATTTCTGAAAAACTATCCAACTCCATCGAGTACGAAACCAGCCAATTGAATAGTCCAGTAGATGATGACCGAATCCCATTGGATGGATTCAAGCAAGTTCTTGAAATGCTGAAAATCGCTGATCCTACTTTTCGTGAATCGCTCCTCAATCGACTAGAACAGCGCGATCAAGAACTCGCTCGTATTTTAAGAGAAGACCTCGCTAGCTTAGGCTTTTAGGATTGAGCTAGAACTCCAAAACGAAGACCACGAGTGCTAATTTTACAGCTTTGAAAACTCAATAACTCAAGAGATCGCCATAAAATCAAAGCACCTGCAAGAAGAACATCAGCGCGACCCGGCTCCACTCCTGGTAATTCCATTCGTTCAACGATAGATCGCCATTTAAGTTCTTCTACCATTCGGTGTAAATCACCGCGGGTCAACTCTAACCCATCAATTTTGGCAGCATGAAATGCATCCAGAGAAAGAAACCATGCCGCTAACGTAGTAGCTGTGCCTGCAACTGCAATCAGTTGAGAAACCATCTTCGCCTGTTTGCGCCAAACGATTGCGGGCTCAAGTGCTGCATCTATAGCACTTTGACAGGCCCAGAAGTCTTCATCAGTCACCGGATCAGATTTCAGATATCGCTCAGTAAACCGAACAGCACCTACATCCATACTTAGACCACCCATGGAAGATATGATCTCAGTACTTCCTCCTCCGATATCAATCACAGCTGAAGTCTCTGCAACAGTATCAGGAAGAAGACCGCCAAGAAAGGTCAACCGCGCTTCTTCGTCTCCTGAAATGACTCGAAAAGAAAAGCTCGTCTCTTTCTGAACGCGGGCAAAAAATTCTGCTCCATTTTGAGCATCACGGGCTTGACTGGTAGCAACACAAGAAGTTTCAGAAGGATGAAGGCCAGCAGATTTTACTTTTTCTGCATAGTTTTTAAGGCAATCTAAGGTGCGCTGCATGGCTTGATCATCTAAGCGCCGAGTTTGATCTACTCCCTTTCCTAAACGAACTACAGTCGAATGATCACTTAAAACGCGTCGCACCACACCAGTGTCACATTCAGCAATTAAAAGAAGACAAGTATTTGTCCCTAAGTCGATTGAAGAACGAAGCATTTTTACCTCATTTCAAATTTTAGCCTGTGACTCTACCGTCCAAATAACTTTTTACCAATATCCTCGATCTTTTGTTGAACCTGAGGAGGAGCTACTTGAGGAACTTTTTGAATTAAAGCATCCACTTTTTTCTGTACTTCAGCTTTAACCCTACTCTTCACTGCATTGCCTACATTGTTCAAAGCCACAGTCGCAAAATATTCAGGCACTTCTTTGTAAGAAAAACAAGGAGACATGAGATTACAGTTCACATGGACCATAAAATGAATGGGCTGGATTCCCTCTACTAAGAGATGCTCAACTTTAATCCCTTCGTGTTCAACCGAAAGATCACGAGCATGCGTCAAGTTGTAAGGATCCGACAGTTCCCACAAAGCCTTGAGAGAACGATCTTTTATTCCCACTTGAACTGATCCTTTTAGATCTAAACCTTGATTAACCGGTGACTTAGCTAGAAAATTAGGGGCTTTAAAAAGGCTGTCTCCCACTGAAAAATCGGAAGAGATATACTCAAAATCTACCACCCGTTCAACAAGAGCACTCATCTTTTTATCTTTAAGAGGAGGAAACTTTTCGGCAACTCGATCCACCACTTTATTGAGCGCTTCAACAGCCAGCTTACTTACATCAATCGTACTCAAGCTTGCCTGCTCAACTTTAAACTTACCTTTTGCTTTGAATTGCTCCATCGCTGGAACCGGATTGAAGCTTTTCCCTTCGCCATTCATTTCAAAAGAGGCTTTACCAACAACTGTATCTTTAAAAAGTTTCAAGAAAAACTGAGACTGGGATGCCATCGCTTCTTTGATATCTAGCCGAACCACTTGTGCATTAAATTGATAAGTGGGTATTTCTGGCTTGAGCTGGACTGAACCAGTTGCCTGAACGGAACTCCCCAAAAGCTTCATTGTAAATTGATCTAATGATGCCACTAAATCACGCAAGGTCATTGATCCGTTGAGATCAGTCATTTTGACATTATATGATTTGAGAAGAGGCAACCGAAATGTCACCTTGGCTTGAGCGACTTGAGCAATGGAACTGTTTCGCAGGGGTGCTAATAATGCATCGTAATCGGCCAAAGCAACCCCTGCTGGTGTAGCAGACGAAGCAGGATCAGGTACAACTGTTGAATTTGTCGTGGTTTTAGGAAATTCAATAAGCTGATCAAGATCCATCCCCGCTGCTGAACTCACTTCAAATACAGCTTGAGGTTGCTTGAAAAAACTAACCTTGCCCTGGATACGAACATCATTGCCTGGCGCTTTCATGGTAATGCTCAAATCATCGATCTGATTTGTAGTTACTTTAATCTGACCGTCAAACTGAGGTTGGGTTTTAAGCTTCGGTGATTTTGCTGTTAAACCTACCAACTTCAAGAGTGCTTGATATTCGAGCTTATCCGAAGGTCCTTTCAATTGAGCTTCTAAAGAGGCTGTCCCGCCCAGTTCGTATTGCTTGAGAGAAGGAATCCATTGTCCCCAAGATTTGAACTCAATCGGATTAGACGAAAGAGAAAACTCAACTTGAGGTGCCGGTGCAGGTAATCCTACAGGGGTTTCCGCATTAGAAATTTTTCCACTTGAATTCAACTCAACATTAAAAAATTTGACATCCAAATGCTCAATCTGAACTTCTTTTTCGGATGCTTGAATCGAAATATCGGCATGCGCCAAGTCTCCCGCTTTTTTCTCAAAAATACCCGGCATAGTGACTTCAATCTGATCGAAATCCACTAAAGTGGTCAAACCCACCTGTTGAACGCGCTGATTGACGACTTTAGGATTCAGCTTGCCTGTAACTCGAAATGGTCCACGAATATTCATCAATTTACCGTATTGAGTATTGAGATCTGCCCAAATCTCAATTCCAGTCGTTCTAGACAAAGAAATATCATGAAGTGCAACATTCAAGTCTTTGACTTCTGTGCTCAGATTCGTTGCTTCATCCTTATAAGAAACATTGGCGTGATCAAACTCGACTTCAAGAATGGAATTTACAACTATTGCGGGCAATGCAATCTGACTTGACGCTTGGGTCGCAGACGAATCAGGCTGAGAACCAGATTGAGAAGAAGTTTTCATCGCAGGCTTCATCAATGACATGAAATTAAATTTCCCTGCCTGATTCTTAATGACTCGAACGACTGGCTTTTCCATCTTAAAAACAACTGAAGGAGAACCATTCAATATGGAAGAAAATGGGACGTCAAAAAATGCATGATTGACCTCAACAACTTTTTGCTGAGAAGGATCCATCAACTGAACACCCATCACCTCAACGCGGATACGACCCCAAAGAGTCAGAGATAATTTACCAAGCTGAAGCTTTCCGTTAATTTTTTGATTTACGGCTTCGACGATCTGAGGGCGATACTTATCGACATCCACCACAAGAGGAATAACGAACGCCGCAACGACTAATAGCCCAAGTACGGCACCGATACCCATGATCGTTTTTTTTAGAATCCCCTTCATGTCTGTCTCCTCAGGATGTGAGCTTATATGAGCTTCTTTTTTAGCAAGTCTTGTAAAAGGGAAGGATTAGCTTTGCCCCCCGTTTGTTTCATGATTTGCCCAACCAAGAAGCCCAAAACTTTCTCTTTACCTGCTTTGAATTCTGCCACTTGCGCTGGAAAATCGGCAATGACCTTTTGAAGGATGGGCTCAAGAGCGCTTAAATCACTGACTTGTTTTAACCCTTCTTTTTCTATAATTTCTTCGATTGGCGTTCCGGTTTTCCAGGCAACAGCAATCGCCTGCTTAGCGCCCGTACTCGAAATTACTTGATTTCGAGTCAGCAAAACGATGTCAGCAATGTGCTTTGGAGAAATGCGCACTTGATCGATATCGATGTTTTCTTCGTTGCACAGACGAGCAACCTCACCTGTAATCCAGTTAGCTGCAGGCTTGGCTACTGCGCGCTGATCCGCACCTGCTTGCACCAATTCGGCGACCGTACGCTCAAAGAAAGTAGCCATACGTTTTGAATTTGTTACAACGCCAGCATCTTCGGCAGAAAGTGCAAGCTCACTCATATAGCGATTCTTTTTTTGTTCAGGCAGCTCAGGCAAGGTCCCTTGAATTTCTTGAATCCAAGCAGGATCCACTTTGACAGGAATCAGATCTGGATCAGGGAAATAACGATAATCATGAGCCTCTTCTTTTGAGCGCATCGAAAGAGTCACATTGCGAGACGAATCATACATTCTTGTCTCTTGAACCACTTTTTTACCTGATTTTACTACTTCAATCTGCCGCGAGATCTCATATTCAATGGCTTTTTCAATAAAGCGAAATGAATTAACGTTCTTGATCTCTGCGCGAGTGCCTAATTGAGTGGAGCCTTTAGGCATCACACTCACGTTGGCATCACAACGAAAGTTGCCTTCTTGAAGATTACCGTCACAGATCCCTAAGTAAGTGACAATCGCATAAAGAGCACGCAAATACGCCCCTGCTTCTTCGGGAGTCCTCATATCCGGCGCACTCACAATCTCAATAAGAGGCACGCCTGCACGATTCAAATTCACAAGAGAAAAGCCAGATACATGGACATTTTTACCCGCATCCTCTTCCATATGAATTCGATCAATGCGGATCTTTTTTGGGCCATTTTGAGTATCAATGATTAACCAACCATTCTGACAAATGGGCTGGTCATACTGACTGATTTGATAGCCTTTGGGTAGATCAGGATAGAAATAATTTTTCCGGGCAAAAACATTTTTAAGCTGGATTGTTGAATGAGTGGCCAAGCCAGCACGGATCGCATACTCCACTACTTTTTTATTTAAAACAGGAAGTGTACCTGGATGCCCAGCACATACGGGGCAGGTATTGGTATTGACCGAAACATCGGTCATCATTTCATTTTCAGCAGATAATCCATAGAGACGGGTGCTACATCCGCAAAAAATTTTGGATTGAGTAGAAAGCTGGCAATGCACTTCAAGACCAATGACTGCCTCAAATTCCGAATGCATTTTTACCCCCTCGCCTTTTCAAAAGCACTGGCAACACCTACTAGATTTTCTTCAGCAAACCACGGAGCGATTAAGTGCAAGCCGATCGGTAGCCCTTCGCGATCTTTTCCGCAGGGAACACTCATCGCAGGAAGTCCCGCAAGATTCGCGGGAATGGTAAAAATGTCATTGAGGTACATTTGAAGCGGATCACTCGATTTTTCGCCCAATTTAAAGGCAGTCGTAGGAGAGACTGCTCCCGCAATAAAATCAACGTCTCGAAAAGCCTGTTCAAAGTCCTGGCGAATCAGCCTACGCACTTGGCAAGCTCTTTGGTAATAGGCCTCGGCATATCCGGCAGACAGTGAGAAAGTACCTAAGATAATCCTTCTCTTCACTTCTGGACCAAATCCTGAGCGAACTTTTTTGTAAAAACTCAATAAATCATTCTGAAAATGGCTAGGGCGAGTTCCAAACCTCACACCATCAAACCGCGCCAAATTACTGGAAGCTTCACTGACAGCAATAATATAGTAAACAGCTACTGAATACTGAGTATGAGGCAAAGAAATCGGAACAAGCTTGGCTCCTTGAGACTCAAACCACTTGAGAGATGCCTGAATTGAAGATTCAACATCGGGAGCAAGTCCACCGATCATATATTCTTTTGGAACACCGATTCTCAACCGGCTCCAATTGGGTTGCTGCTGGGTTGCTTCAAAACAGCGCGTCACAGGCTGAAACGAGGAAGTCGAATCTAATGGGTCATGTCCAGACATCACATCGAGAAGAATGGCTGCATCTTCAACTGAATGAGTCATTGGGCCTGCTTGATCGAGTGAGGAAGCAAAGGCAACTAATCCGTAACGACTCACTCTTCCGTAGGTAGGCTTGATCCCAATAATTCCACAATAACTTGCAGGCAGTCGAATCGAACCACCCGTATCTGTCCCTAATGCTGCAACACAGAGGTGAGCACCCACTGCTGTACCTGATCCACCACTGGATCCACCAGGAACACGCTCCGAATGAGTCGGATGTTTCACTGGACCATAAGCAGAGTTTTCATTGGATCCCCCCATAGCAAATTCATCCATATTGGTTTTACCCAAAATGACGGCTCCCGCCGATTCAAGACGGCTTACACAGGTAGCAGTGTAAGGAGGGACATATTGATCGAGCATTTTTGACGCACATGTGGTGCGGATCCCATCTATCGTAAAAATATCTTTAATCCCAAGTGGAATTCCAAGAAGGGGTGCAGTGGTGCGTGGAACTTTACCTTCTTTGGCAATTCGAAGGTCCGCTGCCCGGGCCTGAGCTAAGGCTTCCTCCTCACATACGGTGAGATAGGCATTATGCTGGCTTGAACGAATAGCTGAAAGGTAACTATGAGTCAGCTCTTCGGACGACAAAGTTTTTCGATCAAACGCATCGTGAATTTCTCGAATCTTATTAAACATGCGTAAATTGATTCCTTTGTTTAAAGTATAGGTGGAACCTTGTAACCGTTATCCAGGGTATCCGGGGCCGATTGAAGAACTTTAGGCTTACCTTCTGAATCTACTAGAGAAGGAATCATACGATCTTCTCGGAAAGGAGTTTCCAACTCTATCGGAGAAATCAAAGGATCGACTCCTTCAACCTTTACTTCCTGGAGTTTTTCAAAATATCCCAAAATATGTTCTAATTGTGAGGTAAAGGTCACCACTTCAACATCGGACAATTCAAGACGAGCCAAGTCAGCCATCTTGCGCGTAAGTGCCTCATCAACATGAATCTCTCTATGAATTTCTTTACTCATCAAAAACCTCCCGGCAGGAATTCAAGCTTAGCCAAACTTGACGAAATTGGGAAGAAGTTGACGAGAAACGAAAAAGATCCTTAATGCAATGCATTAACCCAAATAAGAAGAAACATATCGATATAGAAATTTACGACGATCACGACCTTGGAATTCAACAGTCACTTTTCGATCTACCTCACTACTGCCTTCGAAAGCAATAATAGTTCCCGGTCCATATTCAGGGTGAAATATTTTACGTCCAACAAGCTCATCTTGATCTGAAGTTTTCTTAGAAGACGAAAAACTAGAGTCTGACCAACTTTTTTGAGGCATGGATCTCTCTGAATAGTCACGCATCTCGATGAGATCCTCAGGCATTTCATCAAAAAAGCGGGAAGGATCGTTGTAATTCATATTGCCCCAAAGTCGACGAACAATGGCATTCATCAAATAAAGGACTTCGCGCGCACGAGTCATTCCCACATAACAAAGGCGTCGTTCTTCTTCGATATCCTCGTCAGGAGTTTCTTCCCATGCCTTGACAGAAGGAAATAATCCTTCTTCCATGCCAGCAACAAAAACTACGGGAAACTCAAGACCCTTTGAGGAATGCAAAGTCATCATCTTAACGGAGGTTGCATATGCATCCGAAGGATCTACATCCGATGCTAATGAAGACTGCTCCACAAAAAGAGGCAAGAGATCGGCTTTATGAATAGTCAGAGCCTCACCCTCATATCCATAAACCATCCCCTTAAGACTATCTTCTTCGAACTCTCGCAAAAGTGTGTCGAATTCTTCTAAGTTTTCAATGCGAGCCAAAGACTCATCAGTTCCTTCTTCTTTGAGAACACGAACATAAGCCGTCTCATCTAAAATAAGATGATAAAGTTCTGAAAGTAGAAGATTAGGACGCTCATCCATCAACCGCTGCATCAATTTAACAAACGCGGCAATTTTTTTTGAGGCGCCTGAAGAAGTTAGCGAAGGATCGGTAGCCGCACGCTGGAGAACCGCCCAGTAACTTTCAGCTCCACCCGATTCAGCATAAACTTGATCCAACCGTTCTAAAGTTGATTTCCCGATTCCACGCGCCGGAACGTTGATGATTCGCTTGAAACCCACTGAATCCGAAGGATTCAGAACTGCCTTGAAATAAGAAAGAATATCTTTGATTTCTTTGCGGTCATAGAATCGAAGACCGCCGACAATTTGATACGGAATCTTCTCACGTCGAAGAACATCTTCGAATTGACGACTTTGCGCATTGGTTCGATAAAAAATAGCGAAATCACCAAACGAACGTCCATCGTTCGCAGCAAGACGTTTAATTTCGGCAACGCACGCCTCTGCCTCCATTCGCTCATCAGGAACCTGCAAGCGCACAATACGACAGCCGTCTACATTACTTGTCCACAATGTTTTATCTTTACGTTGTGTATTATTTTTAATTACCTGACTTGCCGCATGAACAATAGTCCGAGTTGAACGGTAATTCTGCTCCAACTTGATCACACGCGCGCCAGGAAAATCACGTTCAAAATCCAGAATGTTGCGAATATCGGCTCCACGCCACTTATAGATAGACTGATCTTCATCTCCCACAACGCAAACATTCGTATGACCACCTGAGGTCACCCCAGCTAGCATGGAAAGAAGTAAATACTGCGCGCGATTCGTATCCTGATATTCATCAACATGGATATATCGAAACCTCCGCTGATATCTCTCTCTTAGGTCAGGACGATCTCTAAGAAGACGATAGGTTAGACAGATGATTTCTCCAAAATCGAGCGCATTATTAGCAAAAAGATCTTTCTGGTATTGTTCGTAAACGCGCTTTACTTGTTTGTCGAAGTAAGAATGCGGTGAAGGATCCAAATCTTCTGGTTCAATCGCATCGCACTTGGCTCGATTAATTGCGCCTTGAACTGATTTTTGATTAATCGATTTTTCGTCAATATTCAGCTTCGAAAAGACCCCTTTGATCAAGCTCAGCTGATCTGAATCATCATAAACAACAAAAGGTTGAGTGAATGGTGTATGTACAAGCTCTCGCCGAAGCAGGCGGATACAAATAGAATGAAATGTTCCAATCTCGGGAATTCCATACAAGGAATTACCTGAGGCATGCAGGATCTTTTGAACACGCTCACGCATTTCTCCTGCAGCTTTGTTCGTAAAAGTCATAGCTAAGATTTGATAGGCTGGAACTCCTCGACGATCGATCAAATAGCCAATCCGAGAAGTCAGCATTTTGGTTTTACCGGAACCAGCTCCTGCCAAAATAATCCATGGGCCCTCCGTCGAAAGAGCAGCTTCTCGCTGACGTTCATTCAAACTGGTTACATACGAAGGAAGAGACTCAGATCCCCCTGGAACGGCTTCGAAATCGATCATAGTATCCAGTCCTACACGTCCAAATACTGTGCCGCAAGAGGCAATGATCTAGCCTCCTAAACTCACTAGGCTTAATTCTTCGGAGCTAGCTATTCTGAAGCACTTTCCCGGCGACTCAACATTTGCTTTCGAATGACCTCTCGATCATAGGCTTGGCGCACATTTGGAACGAGAAGCAATCCAGAAACCTCGCCCTGCGTATCCAGAACTACAAGGCACGGATATTTTTTAAGCAAATGATTTACTTCAGAAAGGTTCTGATCTTCTCTGACTGTGGGAATACTGACTCCCGATCGATAAAGAAGGTCTTTAACTTCTAAAAGCTTCAATAACGACGTGTGTGATGACATCGCGCCAGTCCCTGTCTCCCAGGCATCCAGCACCCGATCAAAGGTAAGAACCCCTTGATAGACGCCTTGTGAATTAATGACTGGGAGATAAGGGTATCGGGATCGAATGACCTTAGGCCGCAGTTCAGAAACCAGATCGTTCACCGACACCGTATCGTGATCTCTCACCATAGCATCTCTCACTCGAATCGATTCCAGGACTCGAACTGAACGTCCTTCACTTAAAGAAAGTCCACGAGCTTCCAAAGTCACTTCTATCCAGCCTCGCGACCAAATACTGGGAGTCCGAGAAACAATCATCCGGGCAAAAATTGCCGCTGAAAAACACAGCACCATGATCTGAACATTCTGAGTAAGTTCATAAATGAGCACGCTCACCGCTATGGGCGCGCCCAGAACCGATCCCCACATGGCAGCGGCCCCAATCAGACCTGAAGCAGCCCCAAAACCCGCAATTGAGTAAAATCCCGCATCATAAAATGTATAACCAAACAACCCACCTAGGAGAAAGATGGGCCAAAAAATACCTAAAGTGCCGAAGGACGCCAGGATCACTGATAAAGAAAATGTCCGCGCAAAAAGAGCCAAAGCCGCTTCCCAAGGAACCCTGCGTGCCAAGAGAAACTCCTGAAGCAAAGATGACGGTGGCAGATCATTTCCTTGGTAAGAAACTGCAATTAATACGAGGATAAATCCTCCTAAAATCATCTTGATCCAGACACGCCCTTGCGAAAGTTCAGCAAATCCTTTTTGAAAATAACGAAAAGCCGACATCAAAATCAGCCCAAAAACGGCGCAAGCTGGTCCGATTACCCCTGTACTCATCCACTCTTTCCAGTTGTTCAAAGAGACCCCTGCAAGGGCATCCCCCAGATTAAATTCTTCAATAGGAAAAAAGATTTTAAAAATGCTGATTCCAAAAAATGCGAAAATCGAGCTCAAAACTGCTGAGAAAGCATTACCACCGATCCCCATTTCAATTGGCAGAACTACACCCGCAAATGGAGTTCCAAATGCAGCAGAGATGGCTGCAGCTATAACCGATCCTGCATCCGTTCTTCTTCGTTGTTCAAACCATCGCTCCGAGCCTGAGCGCAATTGAATCGCCAGAGCGTTAGTAAATTCAATAGCAGGCCCCTCAACTCCGACTACACCCCCTGCAAAAACAAATAAAAAAGAAATACTTCCTCGAAGTAGCCATTTCCACCCCCTCTCAGGAATGGAAGGGGTATGAATATCGATAAAAAAATCGACTAAACCCTCATAAGTTTCGCCCAACCCTCGTCGCTCAATCCATAATCTTTGAAGAAGAGCAGCAATGCAGGCAAATATTCCAACCATGACCAATGGCATTCTTCGCCCTAGGGACTGAAGCATTAAAGAGACTGCAACAACACCTGACGCCAAAAGTCCGATGATCGCAGCTCTCAACATGACCTGGTCACCATCGCATGAGATGTTTTTTTCATCTCATGATTATTGCTCTTTGCCGTCTCTTTGTCACTCGACAGTATCGGAATGGTTCCGCTCAGGGATTGACATCTGATAATGAGTGTTAGAGTAGTTACAGCAAATATAGCTGCAGGAGAGTAATTGGTGAACTATCGAAGTGAAATTGATGGCTTACGTGCTGTTGCTGTAATTCCCGTCATCTTGTTTCACGCTGGCTTTAAGATTTTTAGTGGTGGATTTGTTGGCGTTGATATTTTTTTTGTCATTAGCGGCTACTTGATTACAACACTTCTCCTGAACGACTTACAAGCAGGAAACTTCTTCCTCGTGCAATTCTACGAGCGTCGGGCACGTCGCATTCTTCCCGCTCTATTCTTTGTAATATTTGCATGTCTGCCATTTGCGTGGTTTTGGCTGACCCCGCAAGATATGAAAAGTTTTTCACAAAGCGTGATCGCTACTTCTCTCTTTGCATCAAATATTTTATTTTCACGTACAAGCAACTACTTTGACACGTCTACCGCACTCAAACCTCTCATTCACACGTGGAGTCTATCCGTTGAGGAACAATACTATGTCTTATTTCCGTTGATTTTACTTGTACTATGTAAAATGCATATAAATTTAAGGAAACTGATAACTACGCATCAGCGTTGACTATTCCTGATATTGATAAATCCTTATCAAAGATCGCAAAACAGCATGCACTGACTTTCATTTCACCTTCTTCATATCTATGTCGCAATGGAACCAACAGGTGCCTTATAGGGATAGACTCCTCTAATGTGCTTAATTACGTTGATTATGGTCACTTATCAAAAAAAGGATCATCGTATTTGGTTAATGCCATGTCTAAAAATCTAATGTCGGTCATTAATTCAAATAAAATCATCGGAATGCCCTATACTCTTCCGAAATCAAAAAATCGATTATAACGCCAAATATCACTCGACAGTCACACTCTTGGCAAGATTCCTAGGCTTATCGACATCCGTTCCCTTGTAAAGAGCAAGTTCATAACTCAGGAGCTGAATAACAGGAGTCAAAAAGAAAGCAAAAAGACTTTCATCCATTCCTTCAATCGACTCAGGAAGAGGGATCCACTGATCACACAGTCCTTTTAATTCCTCATCAGAAGAATGACCAATACCTAGAATAGTTGCACCTCGTGCCTTGACTTCCTCAAGATTAGAAACGGTCTTATCTCGCCACAAATCACGCGGAGCCATCACAACTACAGTCATTCCAGGATCAATCATAGCAATCGGCCCATGCTTGAGCTCTCCTCCTGCGTATCCTTCAGCATGGTAATAAGCAATTTCCTTGAGCTTCAATGCCCCTTCAAGGGCAATCGGAAAAGAATAACCCCTTCCAATGAAGAAAAAACCCTTTGAAACAGCAACATTTAAAGCTGCCTGGCGAACACCATTACCCCAATGCTTCTCTGTTAAACAGTCTGCTAACAAGTGAGGTACGCGAATCAGATGATCAAAAACCTGAGACAAAGAAATATTCTGCCGTCTCAAACCTAAATATCCAGCCAATACAAGAAGCAAGAGCATCTGAGCACTGAATGTCTTGGTTGCAGCTACTCCAATTTCAGGACCCGCCGAAGTATAGAAAATAGCATCCGCCTCACGTGAAAGCGTACTGCCTCGAACATTTGAAATACCAATTGTAGGAATTTTTAATGCCTTAACTTGTCGAATAACAGCAAGGGTATCGGCTGTTTCTCCCGATTGGGAAATTGCAATAACTACTGCTCCTTCACGAAGCACGGGGTCCCGATACCGATACTCACTCGCAAGCTCAACATTGACTGGAATCTGGGCCCAACGCTCAAACCAATATTTAGCAATTAATGCTGCATGCCACGAGGTCCCACAAGCAATCAGCGTCAGCTCACAAGCAGCCTCAAGAATTTGCACCCCAGGTTGAGTGACCAAATGAAAAGGTTTGGAACTCGCTCGATCAAGCAATCCATTCAAAGTATCGACCAAAGCTGTCGGCTGTTCGTGAATCTCTTTGAGCATGTAATGCGCGTAACCCTGCCGATCCAGCTTCTCAACTGACCAATCTAAGTGAGTAGATGTTCTTTTTACAGACACTCCCGAATCCAGAGAAAAAAACTGCAATCCTTGAACTGTACCTACAACCACATCCCCATGTTCAAGAAAATAAACATCGCGAGTTAAATCTACCAGAGGTTGAGCGTCACTTGCTAAAGCCACCCCTCCCTGAGGATCTTTTGCAGCAACAAGAGGTGATCCATTTCGTACACCCACAATCACACCCGGCTCTCGCTCGGACATCACTACAACGCTGCAAGCACCTTGAAGTCGTCGAAAACTTTCGCGAACCCCTTCAACTAACGAGGCTCCTCGCTCCATCTTCTCAAGAACAAGAAACCCAAAAAGCTCACTATCCGTCTCGGACTGAGGCCTATGCCCACGCGCTATTAGTTCTTTTTTTATTTCCTGATAATTCTCAATAATCCCATTGTGGACTAAAACGACATGCCCCGTCCGATGCGGATGAGCATTTTGTGTTGTCGGCTTTCCATGAGTTGCCCACCGCGTGTGCCCAATCCCACAAGTAGCACGAGGGTGGAGACTATCTGCCAAGTTCAAAAGCTTTTGGACATTCTCTAATTTGCCTTCGGATTTCCTGATCTCAATTTGTTGATCGAGAAAAAAAGCAACACCAGCAGAATCATAGCCTCGATACTCTAACCGTCTTAATCCTTTAATAAGAATATCTACCGCGGGACGAACCCCTACATAACCCACAATTCCACACATAAATTTACTTCTCCCGTAACTTCCGCGCGTAACCCGGTTTATTCACCTGGCGAGATCGAGCAATAGCTAATGAATCTGATTCAACATTTTCTGTAATTGTTGAACCAGAAGCTATGTAAGCTCCTCGACCGATTCGCACTGGCGCAATAGCCTGGCAATCGCTTCCGATAAATGCGCGATCTTCGATCACCGTCTTATGCTTGCGCTGACCTTCGATAATCCTTCCATCAAAATTACAGGTGACAAAACCACAACCAATATTCACATGACTTCCTACCTCGGCATCTCCAAGATAAGAAAGATGGGCCACGCTCGTTTTTTCACCAATGCGCGATTTTTTAAGCTCCACAAAATTACCAATTTTTGATTCTACGCCCACATGCGATTCTGGACGCAGGTGCGCATAAGGTCCAACTTGCGCTCGATCTTCGATGCAAGAATTTTCGGCAACAGTTCCTGCTTTAATTTGCACATCATTTCCTACAATCATGTGATTAAGTACAACATGAGGACCAATGACCGTGCCATTACCGATCGTCGTATGACCTCGCAAAACTACTCCCGGAAAAACAATAGCAGATCCTTCAAATTTAACTGAAGCATCGACCCAGGTTGCAGATGGATCTTCCCATCGCACGCCTTGAGTCGCCCAAAATTTCAAAATACGTTCATTAAGAATTTTAGCAGCCTGAGCAAGCTCCCAAGGATCATTGACTCCACGAAGATCTTCCGGATTTGTCCACTGGAGAACATCAATTGAGGTCTTCATTCGATTCTTGCGCAGTAATCGCGCTGCTTGAGCCACCAAATCTGTTAAATAATATTCACCCTGTGCATTGTCATTCGATAATTTTTGAAGGCCTTTACGTAAAAACTCAGATTGAAATAGATAGATGGAGGTTGCAACCTCACGGATAAGCTTTTCTCGCTCACTAGCATCGTTTTGTTCGACAATTTGCACTACAGGTCGTTCTCCAGAACTGCTCTTTCCTAGACGTACAACTCTTCCGTATCCTTTTGGATCAGGAAGCTCACACGTCAAAAGCCTCATCGCCTGAGACTTCTCAAGAGGTAAAAGCATTTGTTCAATCAGTTCAGAAGAAATGAGAGGCAAATCACCTGGTAAAACTAAAATCTGAGATTGAGAACGAACTTGCTGCTCACCCCAGTCAGAATCCATCGCACAACGTGCCGCATGCCCCGTCCCTCTCTGCTCAGGCTGATGAATAAAAGTAATGTCGAGAGATAAAAAGTCATTATGACTCCGAACAGAAGCTTCAACCTGTTCACGAGCATACCCTACAACTATTGCAACCTTAGCCTTTGGACAGACCTTTTTTAATCCGGATAGGATATGAAAAAGCATAGGGCTTCCGCCTACAGAATGCAGAACTTTAGGTATCGAGGACCGCATTCTCTTACCTAAACCGGCTCCAAGAATAATCACACTGACTGAAGATTGTTTATGTTCCTTTACCATCTTGGATTTCATCTTGGACATCATCTTGTTGAGCATGATCATGGGTTATCGAAGATTGAGTTTTAACGTCAATCCCTCTCTCAATAAAATCTTAAATATAATCAAAAATTCTTTTCATACGAGTTCAGCCTAATCTGAAGCTCGCTGACTGAGCAGAAACAAGGGTTTAAACTTTTTTTGATTATGATCTATTCTTTTAATTGACCAATCTTATATTTCCTTATAAAACCCATTGTCAAACTCAGGAATAGCCTTATAATTATAGGTCAATTGTTTTTGACCTGAACATATTAAAACAGCCATAAAAATGAGGCCAATAAGGCCTCGAAGGGATGGGCAAAATGAAGGTCATGGATGCTAAAACCTTAAGTAGATTCCGCAAGCTCCTGACAGAAGAGAAGCAACGAATTTTGAATAATTCAAAAAATGCTCTCAAAAACGAATTAGCTCTTTCTCCAGATGACCTTCCCGACGAAACAGATCTCGCTGCTAGCGAAATCAACCAAAATCTGGTCTTCAAACTTCGAGATCGCGAACGCCAACTCCTAGTAAAAATCGATGAAGCACTTGCTCGTATCGATGAAGGCTCTTTTGGTTCTTGCGCCGAATGCGAAGAGCCTATCGAACCACGCCGGCTTGAAGCCCGCCCTGTTTCGACTCTCTGCATTGCATGCAAAGAAAAAGAAGAACACCGCGAAAAAATTTACGCTTAACACGATTTTATTTCGCTGTGATTTCCTGACAAAAATGTCCCATTAATTTCCCAGCGATAATGTCCCCTTAGTCGGAAAGCCGTCGCTAATAGTTAACTACTTTTGGATAATAATTGTTTTTTCTTTTGGCCTGGTGGA
>Ga0172367_10004034_pt1 | contig 18567 bp, 8 predicted proteins | sample Lak10m_FD_114542 | JGI IMG/M metagenome (GOLD analysis project Ga0172367, IMG submission 114542) | Freshwater microbial communities from Kabuno Bay, South-Kivu, Congo - kab_022012_10m | ecosystem: Environmental > Aquatic > Freshwater > Lake | place: Democratic Republic of the Congo: South-Kivu...
CGCCGCCGGAACCACGGCCCGAGCCGATGCCCGAGCCGGAACCGGCGCCGGAGCAGAAGCAGGCGACGCCCGCGGTCACCGCCGGACGGTTCGCCAGTGCCGAGGCACTGCTTGCCTTTCTGGCTGCGGTCTCCGGGACCGGGCTGGCCGAAGACGCGATCTGCCGGCGGGCGCCGGATGGAACCTGGTGGTGCGAGATCGCGGCCGGCTTGCCGCAGGTGGCACCGCTGGTCTGGGCCGCGGGGGGCGAACCGTTTGCCGGTGCCGGCCCGCACTGGTATCCCATCCCGGCCACCACCACCCCCGCGCCCGACCGCCACCATCCGCTGGCCGCGGCGCCGCAGTCCTGGCCCACCGTGGAATTGGCCGAACTGCTCGGCGTGCTGGCCCTGCGCCCGGGCCGGCCCGGCACCGGCCCGGTTGTCGAGGTGGTGACCCCTGGCCCGCTCGGCCGCTGGGTCCTGAGCCGCGGGGTCGCACTCGGCCTTTCAGTCTCACTCACCCGCTGCCGCCTCACCCCCTTGACCGGTGCTGCCGCCGAACCCGCCGCCGCACCGGCGGCCGAGGCGTTGCTGGTGCGCCTCACCGCCGCGCGCGGGTCGGTGCCGGTGTCGCTGGTGATGGCCCTGGCTGAGCTGCCGGGCACGTGGGTATGCCGCAGGATCGGCAGCCAGGGGGGCGGCAGCCTTGGGCGGGACTCCGGGAGTGGCCCCGAGAGCGGCGATGCCGTCTACGGCCCGGGGGACGCGGCCGGCTCCGGGTCGATCAGCAGTGGTATCGGGACGACGATTCCGGGGGGCGGAATCGGGGCGCCGCTCCCGGGCGAGGGGCCCGGCCTGCGCGCCGCCGAAGGCCGCGGCCTGCTGATCGATCTGCGCTGCCGGCCGCCGCTGACCGAGAGCCTGCTCGCCGATATGGTTCCGGAGGATGAGTTGTGGCTGCTCGGCCCGGCCGAGAGCGGCCATCGCCGGCTGCGGCTGATCGGCGGCACGGTCGACGGCGCCGCGCTGGTCGCGCCGCCGGCGGTCGCCGCTTCCCTCCCGGCCGCAGCCGGCGCCCCCCCCTCACTCCCGGCCGGCAGCGCCCAGCACGCCCTGCCGGCGCCGCTGCCGATCGCCATCATCGCCCGCCCGCCCGGGGCCGAGCCGCCAGGGCCGGTCGAGGCGATCCTGGTCGACGATCGCCAGCTCGGCTGGCTCGCGACTTGGCTCGCCGCCCACCCGGCCGGCGACCGCCTGTTCGTGATCCTGGGCCCCGGCCGCCACCTGCTGACCGCCCCCGAGGGGGTAGCGGCGACCGTGCCATTCGGGGTGCCGCTGACCCGGATCGGCCCCGGCGGGCTGTTCCTTGAACTCGGCCTCGGCTTCTTCCCGCCCCTGCCCGCGTCCGCCCGCGCCCGCGCCTTTGGCACCGGCGGTACGCCCCCCACCACCCGCCCCGGCCCCACCGGTGATCGCGGCCCGCCGCCGGTGGTCGCCGTCACCGGCGATGGCTGCTTCCGCTTCGACCCCGCCGCCCTGCTCCCGGCCTGGATGCTCTGGATCGGCCCCGCCCCTGCGGTCACCGCCGGCCTCTCACCGGCGGCCGTCGCCCTGCTGGCCTCCGTCGCCAAGACGCCTGGCCGGCCCCGCCCGCCGCCGCGCCCGCTGCCCGGACACGACGCCCCCGACACCGGCGAGACCCGCCGGCAGGCAGAACAAGCCCTTTTGCGCGGCGACCTGGTCGGCGCCGCCCGCCTGTTCGAACAAGCCGGCGACCCCGAACGCGCCGGCCGCCTCTACGAAAAGGCCGCCCACGGTCACGCCAATGCCCGCTGATCCCGCCCTCACCCCCGACCCCCGCTGGTACCCCACCACCCTGCCCACCGACGGCACCCAAGGCTGCATCGGGGTGCTCAAAGGGGATATCGGCGACGAATTGGTGAGCGGGGTCGCCCTGAGTCATGATCTGAGGTCTCTGTTCTCACTTCACGTTGAAGGCAAACGGCGGCGTTGGGATCTGACCAGCGGCCAACCGGTGTGGCAAACCGGCGAGACTCTGGTGGGGTGGTGTTATGGCCTCGCCCTGGCCCCCGATGGCCACCGCTTGGCGGCCGGCGCGGGGGACGATGGCACGATCGCCATCTTCGCGGCCGACGACGGCCGCTGGCTGCGAACGCTGACCGGACATAGCAATATCGTCGAGGGTCTGGCATGGTCGCCCGACGGCGACTGGCTGGCCTCGGCGTCCCGCGACCGCACCATCCGGATCTGGTCGACTTCCACCTGGGAGTGCGCGCAGACCCTGACCGGGCTCACCGACAACGTTAACGATGTGGCGTGGTCGCCCGACGGCCAGCGGCTCGCCGCGACCAGTTCTGACGGCACGGTCAGCGTCTTCTGGGAGCGCCGCACCGGAACCCGGCACTGCACCATCGAGAAGCGGGCCGGAACCGGTAGATACATTGAAAGCCTTGCCTGGTCGCCCGACGGCCGGTTGCTGGTGACCGGCTCAGCGAGTCCCAGGGTCCGGGTCTGGGACGCCGACAGCGGTCGCGAGCGCCTGGCGTTTAACGGCCACCACGGTGACTATTACTGCGCGGTCTGGTCGTGGGACGGGCGCTGCATCGCCTCGGGCGCCGGGGAGGACACCCTGCGCATCTGGTCGGCCGACAGCGGCGCCGAACGGGACCGCTTCACCTTCCCGGAAAAGTTCCGAGACGGAAGGCCAGCGGCTTTCCGGCTGGCCTGGGCGGCCGACGGCAGCTTCCTGGTTTCGAGCCATTTTGAGGACACCATCCGCCTCTGGGATACCCGCCACCTGGTGCCGCCGCCGCCCGCCGCCGCCCGCCCCACCGGCGCGCTGCTGACCCGCTACCTCGCCCGCCAGGCCGCAACAGTCGGCCGCGCCGCTCCCGCCTGCTGGACCCCCGCGGACGAGGCAAGCGTGCCACCGCCGCCGCGGCTGCTGGGGCGGCTGCCGCCCCTGGACCCGCCGCCAACGACCATCGCCTGGTCACCGGATGGTGCGCGCCTCGCCGTCGGCGACCACCGGGGCAACGTCGGCATCGTCACCACGGAAGGACGCCGCATCTGGCTGGTATCGGTCTTCCACGGCACCCTCACCAGCGTCATCTGGTCGCCTGATGGCGGCAGACTGGCGTGCGTGGCGATGGAGCGCCGCATTCGCATGCTGGACGCCCGCATGGGCCGCGTTCTCCAATCCTGGCCGGTGCCGAGGCTGATCTCCGCCGCCGCCTTCTCGCCGGATGGACGGCGGATTGTCATGCCCTCCGCCGCCGGCATACGAATCGTCGATGTCGAGACCGGCGGCACGCTGATCGAGCGTGACATCGGCTCCAGCGGCGTCGCGCTGGGATGGTCGCCCTCCGGCACGCGGATCGCCGTCGATGGTCCCAACCAGTGCATCCTGATTTGCGACGCAACGACGCTGGCGCCGCTCACGCGTCTTGTCGGCGAACGGACCGGCGAACAGACCGGCGAACAGATCGGCGCAGTCACCTGCCTCGAATGGTCGGACGATGAGACACGGCTGCTGACCGGGTTTGCCGACGGCGGACTCTCGGTATTCGAGGTATCGGCCGCAACCTGCCTCAGCCGATTTCGGCATCCGGCCGAGCACGTCCGGGCGGCCCGCTGGTTTTCCGAGGAATACATTGTTTCATTAGCCGCCGACGATGTTGTCCGGCGCTGGTCGAGCACCAGTGGCCGGGACTATGGCGCGCTTGCCGATCCCGACGGGCACCCCGTCATCGGCTTTGCCGCCGCCCCGGGCGGTGACCAGTTGGCCCTCCTGTCAACCAAAGGCACCATCAGCCTCTGGCATCTGGAGTCCGCCCTCCCTCAACGCGCCGCAGGCTCGGCAGACATACCGATCCCTCGGGACGCCGCCCGCAGCGCTGCCCCCGACCGCTGGGTGCCCCGCTTCGAAAACGCCGACACCCCCGGTTGCCTCGGCCGCCTGCCGCACCCACCGCGAGAGGGCGCCATGCCCGGCCTCGCCCTCAGCGCCGACGCCCGCACCCTGTTCGTCGGCCACAACGACGGCCGCCTGCGCGCCTGGGACCTCACCACCGGCACCCCGCGCTGGCAGGCCGATCATACGTTTGATGCCCATATCGTGCATGTCGCCCTGTCCCCCGACGGCACCCGGGTCGCCGCATCGTCAGCGGCCGGGGCGGTCGCGATCTGGGACGCCGCCACCGGCCGTACATACCAGCACTGCGAAGGTGCGCAACAAAGTACCAATACCCTCGCCTGGTCACCCGATGGCCGTCTCCTCGCCGGCGTGTCAGTTGATGCCATGCTGCGGGTCTGGGACGCCGCAAGCGGCGGCCCCCCCCGCGCCACCGCAACCGCACCGACCCGGTTATTCGCGGTCGCCTGGTCACCGGCCGGAGACCGGATCATCACCGGGGGGAAGGATGGCCACCTGATCGTCTGGGCCGCCGATTCACTCACCGAACGCGGGCGGATGACCGGACACCAAAGCTTCATCCCGGCCGTCTCCTGCGCGCCCGACGGCCGCCGCCTCGCCTCGGCCGGGGGCGATGGCACCGTCCGTCTCTGGGACCTCGCCACCGGCGCCGAACGCGCCTGCTGCCGTGGTCATCAAGGAGACGTCGAATATGTTGCCTGGTCCCCCGACGGCCGCCTGATCGCCTCCTGCGGATTCCATGACAACACCATCCGTCTCTGGGACCCCGAGAGCGCAAGCGAGCGCCACCGCTGGTCATTTCCCACGGACGACATATACACGTGGCGCCTGGCCTGGGCGCCGGGTGGGGCGTTCCTGGTCTCTTCACATGACCACGACACCGTCCTCTTCTGGGACACAAGGCCGTTCCTGGCCGCAGAGGCTGGCCGCGTGCGCGCATCTGCGCCTGGGGCCGCGGGCTGGGCGGGTGAGGGCGGCCAGGCGGCAGCCGCCGCGCGGGATGGCGACGGCGGACGCCCGGCGGCAGCCCCGGCCTTCGACGGTGACGCCGACCCGGCGCCGCCGGCTGAGGTGCAGGCGCTGCCCGCGGTCGCGGCGGCGTTGCATCGGCTGGGGCAGTTTCCGCCGTTGTCGCTGGTGCGCGATCTGTTGGCCTTGACGGCGGGGCGGTCGGTCGAGGGGGCGGCCGGGCGGCTGGCCTCGCATCGCGGGATGCGGGCGCTGGCCGAACTCGGGTGGCGGCCGGTGGCGGCGCGGACCGGGCTGTGTGCGCTGGCACTGCGCGAGATGCCGGCGCTGGAAGAGTTCACGCCCCCGGCCGGCACCCCCGCGTCCGCAATCGCTGCCGGCCTGGCTGTCGCCCTGGCCGGGCCGCCGATCCCGCCCCAGCCGCCGGCGGCGCTGCCCCTGGCCGCGCTCGATCAGGCGCTCGACCGGGTCGATGACCGGTTGCTGACCCTGCTGGCGATCCTCGGCCCCGAGGCGGTGGCGGCAGACCCCGGGCTGGGCTTGCGCTTAAGCGCCCGCCTGCCGGCGCTGCCCGCGCTCGCCCGGGCCCGGCGCGCGCTGCTCGCCGTCCCGCTCGCCCCGCCGCCTGAGCGCGAGGGCGGCAACCGCGCCCAGTGCCTGGCCCCCGCCGGCGACCACGTCGGCCTCGGCCGCCAGGGGCCGCTCAACGCGCTGCTGCCAAGCCAGCTCGCGCTCGACGACGACCTCTTCGAGGCCCGCCTGCTCCGCCGCGAATTGCTGTTCCGCACCCGCTCGGGTCAGGAGCCGCCGCGGCTGCGCCCAACCGTGCTGGTGCTTGATGTCTCTCCGCCCTGCTTCGGCCCGATCGAGGCGATCACCCGCCCTGCTGCCCATCTGGTCGCCGCCACCTTGATCCGCCACGCCGTCCCCGCCCTGCTGATCACCGCCGGCGGCCGCCCCCGCCGCCTGCCGCTACAGCGCCCGGCCGACCTGCTCGAACTCTGGACCAGCCGCAGCCTCGAACCCGCCGATCCCCTCGCCACCCTCACCCTCGCCGCCGCCTGGCGCGACCACCTCACCGACGGCCCGCTCACACCGGTCATCCTCCTCCTCACCCAACCCTGGTTCGCCGCCGACCTGCCCCCCGGCACCCTGCCAACCCCGCAACCCGGCCTGCGCGCCCTCACCGTCGCCAGCCCCTGCCACTCCCCCCCCACCATCCCCCCGCTCGCCGACCACTGCGAAACCTGCCGCCTGATCACGCCCACGACCCCAGGACACCTGCCCCAAAACCTGCCCCAACTCCTGGCCGGGCTGCTGGCGTGAGCCCGTGCGCGGAGGTTGAGAGGCCTTCGGCGATGCCGGCTCGCGCCGGCCGTCAGGGGACGCTGTCCCCCGACACCCCCAGCCAAAGGCCGAAAGGCCTTTGGGAACCAGTTATAAGGGCATTGGGTCAAACAGCAGGCTCGTTGGTATAAGTGGAGGGGGGCGCCAGGCCTATTCCGCACCTGGCCGATTCCGGAATTGGCACACATCCAGCTTTCCGCCGCGCAGCATGCCGAACTCTATGACATCCGGGCGATCGGTGAGGGTATCGTAAATCGGGCGGGAGAACACGAAGGTCCCCGGGTGGACAGCACAATAACGCTCCATGCGCCGATAAACCCGCCCCTCCGACGACCAGCCGCGATTGAGCCGCCGCTCCTGGCGAAACCAGTTCACACTATCCAGGACGCCACCGCCGAGGCTGTGGCCAATAAAGTGGCCCTTGTCATAGCCGTCACCATAGGCCTCACAGGTCCGGCCGAGATAGCCACGCATCCGGCCCGCGTCCCGCGCCGCCGGAGGCGGACGGGACCGGCCGAATATTACAATCACGCGATCATCCTGAATCCCGGGCTGGTCGCATCCCATGCTGGCAAGATCGAATATGACCCTGAATGTCCCACGATCAACCGCGGATTGGCAGCAACCACACGATCCTCATAATCATCGCACCAGACGTCCTCCATCAGATCAGTCAAGAGGGCGATGGCGGCCTCCTCGTCGAGTCCGACAAGCTCGCGGTTGATCTCATCGTAATCAACCATCAAAGGCGATCCCCCTGATGATCAATGCACTGCCAACGCCCGCGGACGAAAGTCACCCCAGCACCCCCTCAATTCCCCGATGAAGGAGTTCATTATAGCGATGATAGAGCCGCGTTACATCAGCAAGTGGAATCTCCTCACCCGCCATTCCGCACGCCGCATCAAGCAAGGGCCCCAAGACCATACAGCGATCGGCGAAATCGACCAGAGTTGCATACCACCGTCCCGGGTCATCAACCACCGCGCGGACAAAAGCGGCCGGTGCCAGTTCACGTGGCCAATTCTCAACCAATGGGAGAATCGCCTCCACCAGAGCACCGGCGGAGCCCTGGGGAATTGCGCGCGTCAGGGCCGTCGTGATCGGCCCATGAAGCTCGGGTGTCATACCCCGAAAAACGATGGAAAGGATGGCCGGACCGAAGACCTTGACCAAGTCACTGAGCTTGATATTCTCCCCCTGGACTCGCGCAGATATGGAGTTGAATTCACTTAGCGAAAGAACAGCCCTCGAATCGGAACGACGTGCATCGTCAATCATGCGGACGCCATACCCAATGGCCTCGTATTTGTCTAAAAACCATGCGTGCTCGGTTAACAGCAGCCCGTGATATGGGACCCTAGCGGCCCGCGAAATCGACATAAGAAATGGAAGCAGAGCACAATTGACATGATACAATCTCGACTCATCGAAGACATCACGCTTGATAACTTGCAGGTCCGCCAGACCAACTCGCATGAAGTATCCAAGCACACAGACCCTAAGCGCGTACACCCCGCCCAGCCCAGACTCCATGAAGCGCCGGAATTTGATGGCAGTGAATATACCGGGCTGGGGCGCCAAGCCGGAGTCATACCGGACGATAGATGCGACGCAACACAAGAACTGCGTTATGCCATCAGTTTCATCACGTACTTTTCCCAAAAATAGCGATCTGTTGTGCAAATTACCAATAAGATACGTCATATACAACTTCTCTTTCCCCGGCGCCGGACATGAAAGAATCGAAAGCCCGGCCCGCCATAATGGGTGAGCCGTCAGGTTCCGGGAGTCAAGAAGCGACCGCGCGTTCCGCCCAACCTGCAAGATAAATCTTCTAACAATAAGTCGCGAAGCCGCGATCACACCTTCAAATTGACACTCAAGAAACATGGCCTCGACTTGCTCGGCCGTCGCGTTCACCCCACCTCTGGACACAATCCGCACGGTTGGTCGCCCGAAGGCGACCTTTGAAGGCACCGATCCCACCCCTACCGTTATCGGCTCAATGTCCGCATGGGCATCCAACAGCACCTCGGCCGATCTGCCGCGTTTCAACTTCTCCTTCGCCCGTTCAGAGATGGCACGGAGTCGCATCTGCCCCGGGAGCAGGGCGATCTCGTCCGCAGAAAGACTTTGGCCGTTCAGGAACTTGAGGACGGCGCGGCTCCCCGCCGGCAGAACCGGAAGGTCCCCGCCCACGGAAGCCATGAGATCGCGCGCCACCTCCGGAGCCAGTTCGGACGGCGTCTCGAGAAAAAGGCGATGGTAGGCCGCCTCCAGGCGTTGATCGCGGTCGGACAGGTCAGGGTCCGCGCGACGCTCATAGTAGGCGACGGCGCCTTGATGAATCGCCGCGATCGCGAGGGCCCATTTTGGTTGCGGATCGCCAAGCATCTGATCGAGCATCAGTCGGCGCAAATCGGTCCGATGGCGAACCACCTTCGGACCGCTGCGGGTAACCAGCCAGATCTGCCCCGCCAAGCGTTGAAAGAGGTTCTCTGCGTCTCGATCGCTGATGTGGCCCAGGCCACAGGGGCCCGCCAGAACGGTTGCAATCACGTCGGCGGTCACCCGCCGCAGCACCAGGCCCGGATGGGCGAGCGCCCGAACTTGATCGTCGCTGATGCGGTCAAGAATACGGCTGTAAAGAAACTGTTGTGCAAAGACGCCGGTCATGTGCGAGCCGCCGCCATCTTTTGGCAGCAAGGCACGGGTGGACGCTTCGCCCTTCTGGCGATAGAACTGGCCAAGAATGCGTATAACCAACGGATTCCCGCCGAAAGTGTCGACCAGATCTTGTGCCAATTGTTCCGGAAGGTCCAGGCTCCGCAGCAGGTGGACCGCCGTGGCGCGCTCCAATTCGTCGAGTTTTATGTGGTCAATAATTCGCTTGTCGAGATCGGCGACCAGTTCGCCCGGCCCGGCGCGTCCGCTGATCACGACCCTGAGCGGCCCCAATCCGGCCTCTCGCTGCAAGCCATCAAGCCAGGTAAAGACACTCTCGGTCTCATATTTCCCCCGGACCATGACTTCTTCGAATGTATCGAGAACCAGAATGACCGGGGCACCGTTCAGACTCGAGTCCGACACGATACGCGACAGCCCCGACAAGGCGCCACTGGCCAGACTTGAGGTCGCCGCATACCCGTGCAGGTCGGCCGCGGCCTGGGTGCGCTTTCGCAGCTCGCCCCGGAAATCGGCCAAGCGGTCATCCAACTCCGGACGGGCCGCACCGAGCTGACGGGAAAATTCCAACAGCAGGGGAATCACATCCGCCGTCGCCAGCGCCGGCTGATCGAAGTCGAGTACAATCACCGGGGCGGCCATGGGGTTCCCTTGCGCTCTCCCTGACATCACGAACCGCGCCAGGAGCGCGGACTTGCCAATCCCGCCGATCCCGGTGACAAGCAGTGCCCGCACGCGTGATTCGGTCCCAATCGGCGCGGATACCGCCTCCTGATCGCCATCGACGCTTCCCGTAATCGCAAATCGAAAAAGCGTGTCCAATTCGGCTTGGCGCCCGACAAACCCATGGGTCAGACGATCCAGGCTCTCGGTCTCACGACGCCGGTAAATCTCCCGCCGCACCGGGCGGGACTCCTGGGGAATCGGCACCCCCGCGCCGCGCACCAGTTCCAGTGCCGCGTGCAGATCCCCTAGTTCCCCCCCGTCGAGAGACTCAGGCGCAACCGAAATGCCACGCAGGATGTCTTGCAGGTACCGCCCCCTTCGGTCGCTCACCGCGTGCTTTGTCAGCTCTATGGTGTCTTTAATGGCCGTGGGAGACGAATGATGATACAGCCCCGCGAGGGTCTCGCGCCGGACGGCCTCGTTCAGCAGCCACCGAGTGGCACCCTCGGCCGCCACCTCGCGACAATCAGCGGCGAACAACGCCAAAGCCCGACGCCGGAGGCTCGGCTCCACGCCTTCAGGGAGCAGGGCGGTGGGGTCGAAGGCGCCAACAACGGCGGCCCGTTGACGCAGGAGCGCGACCATAGCGTCAGTCATTATCAGAACGCCCGCGTTAATAAGTTAGCATCACGTGATGCACGACAAGTTCGGCTAGCGCTGCATTGGTGTTCTTGGAGCACGAATTAATACTGGCTATAATGTGACCCATACGGTCCGCTTCTTGCTCAGTAAATCTAACCCTTTTGTCGATACAGTAACATCTGAGCCATCGACCCACGTCGCCAGGACTGAGGCGCGGCACTTCGTAATAAGCAATATCGTTGAAACTGGCGCCCAGAACATCGCCGGACAAGCCGATCAATAGAATGCGCAGTCGCGGAATACTGCGAATACTCCGACAAAGAACCTCCAGAAACGCACGCGTGGTTCCATCGGGAAGGCTCTGCCTATCCAGGTTGTCGATCACCAACCACGTGATGGCGGGACCAGGGGCTTCGCCAAGCCGGCTCCGGAAGGCCGGCGTCAACACGTTCTTCAACCAGCCGAGCGTGGTGGTGTTGGCGCAGTCGGCAGTTGGCAGCGACGTCGGTCCCGCGGGCGATATTTGGCTAAGGAAACTCGTAACAAACTCCAGTGCGTCGATTGGAATGTCGGCTGCGTCATACGATACAATCTTGTGCTCCGATATCGGCAATAACGACCGTAATATATCGATGCTAAAAGACTTGCCGGACTGCGGCTGCCCATGAATAATTACAATCGGCCTCGCCCCACTTACGGTGCTCCAAACCAAAGCCTGGAACTCGCACCGCCCGATTACCGGAATCAAACGGCCTGGCACGCTGTCTTTGAGACACCAAAGCGGGTCCAGTTCCGGATCAACCTTCTGAATATCCCCAAACTTCCCGGAACTGTCTGCGGCCTCGCGAATTTTTGCCATCGGAATCGCCCAGTTATGCTGGAGTTTCCCGGCCGTGTCATAAGACCCGGCCTGATGAAGGGCGACCGCTTCAAAACTGTGACTGTCGACGCACAGCCCACCGGATGATCCTAGCGCCGTATCTGCCTTGTGACGCAACAGCCGGCGGGTTGCCAGTGGATGCCAGTTGTGTTCTTGAGATACCCCAAGACGCTGAGAATATTGCAGTGGATGCTGAAAAACAAACAGTATCATTTTTCTAATATCACAAAAATCGTTATCACAAATCGTCTGAAAGCCGCGCTCCCGTCCGGGGGTACCGGCCAAGCGAATTACAACAAAGTCAAGACAATCATCTCCTGGCGCCCAGTCCGCCGGAAGGCGGAGCGGTCGCGAGGTTCCGTTACATCCCAGAGCGGGGTCCGGCTGACTGGAGGCTACAAGCCACTCTTTCGCCACCTCGTACCGATCGGAACCGCCAGCGGCCGGGTAGAACCGCTCAAACTCTACGCTAAGCTTCCGTTCGGAGCCGTCCACCGCTCGGCCACCCGCAATCTGGCTGCTTACTACATGGTAACATGTAATAACGGTCTGGGGGCCGACAAGAAATCCACTTCCTTGTGCAGTCTCCTCACCACCAACCAAGACCCTGCACACCCGCCGCATGACACGGAGCACGCCGCCGGAAAACTCCTCGGGCCGCAAGAGTTCGGGTACCGGATTGACAAGGGCGTGCAACTCGGTCCGAATCCCCCGAAGCGAGGGATCGGCGGAAGTCTCTCGCCAGACGCCGGCCATAGTCAGCGCGATCAGCAGGGACTCCAGCCAGCCGCCATCCCGCGCTGACCGGAACGCCTCGTAATACGCTGCGGGATCGCTCGCCGTCTCAAGTGCCACCACCTTGAACTGAACAGAACCCAAGTCCTGAACAGAGCCCAAGTCCGCAGCGCAACGCACGCTCAAGGCATCGTATTGACGCTCAAACTCGGCGCGTGGACCACCGACCAGGGCGGCCAACCGTTGAAGCCTCTCATCCGACACTTGATCCCCCCGCGTTAATACCTGAGTCATTCGTTACGCTGATTTGTATTACTCCCACACCGCGGCGCCAAGAACGCCGGTCCCGGCCAGCGCCGGCTGGAGTGAAGCCAGCGCATGGGCAAAGTTGGCCCGCATCCAATCGCCCGCGAAATGCAGGCCGACAGTTGCCATTGGATCGCCAAAATAGAGCACGCTCGACCCGGAGTTGCCGCCAAGCGTTGTCGCATCGTGACAGAACACCCGCCCGTTAACATCATTTGCGTCGCTGCCAACGCCGGCCGATACCACGCCAGGACTGAAATACTTTATGCCGTAACGCAGACCAAATATCTGTCTCAGCGTCTCGACCACAGCCGCCCGACTGGTGCCATCAAAGTCGTCCGACGGCACAACCGGGCGTGCCGGATAGCCGACAACAAACAGCTCACGCCGCAAAGCCGTCCGCCCTTTACCCGTAGCGGCCGATAACGCAAGCGGCTTGGGAAGAGACCCGCCCGCCCGGTTGGTCGTCTCAACCTCCAGGAGAGCCAAATCGAGCAGCCGGAAATCCACCTTGCGATCAATCGGGTCTGGACCGGTGAAAAGAACCCCCTTGATCCTGAAGGCGTGGCCCGGCACCTCGCCCGAGTCCGAGAAATTAACAGTGACAGAATCGGAGGCCATTGCCCATGAGGCCGGATCACGCGGGGTGGGAATCGGGACCGCAATCTCCTCAACCACATGACGGTTGGTGACCACCACCCCGAGGGCAATCACAAATCCGGTCCCGATATGGTAACCATCAAAATTGATCCGGCCGACCGAAGGCAGCACCTCACAAATCTGATCCCGACCGATCTCGATTGCTGTTTGCCAGTCACCGACCTCTGGCGCGGCGAGATCAAGGAAGCCATTGACCGCTCGCAGGGCCGGTCGGCCATGCAGGGCAATCAGCGCCTCCATAGCGACCCTCTCCGGCCCGCTCCCGGTCGGACGCACCCCTTGGTTGGCGAACTCCGTCAATACACGTTCGCCAACGGTCAGTACCTCCTGCCGTAAACTGACCGGGACATCGGAGTCGAGGCGATTGGTGCGATCGTGGAACACACGTTCAAGCGCGTCCATCCGGCTGCGTATTTCGACCGGGGAGCCGAGCACGCGGCGGGCGGCCTCGAGCGTCGTGCCGGCCAAGCTCTCGGTCGTCGCGAGGCGCCGGCCGATGATGCCGAACGCATGCCCGCCGTCGGGCGCCGATGCCCGAGCCAAGAGGGTGCCCCCCCGACGTCCGCGCTCCACCAGCGCCTTGAGGCGAGGGTCAGGTTCGGCGGGCACGGCCTGCCCCTGCTCGGTAGACGTGCTCTCGCGAGTCATCAAGACCCCTCCTGGACACACATTATCGGTGGCTTTATCAGGGGCTGCGGCTGCCGGATACTCGAGGAAAAAAACGCAGCGCCTTGTGGCGGCAAGACCCCGACATCGCCGTCCAAGCCGACACCGGACGCGAACCGGCGGAAAACACGCATTCCTGTCAACGCGTGCTCCATTGGACGGCCAGCCATCCCGTCTTGTGTCGCATAAATTCCAATGTACGTCAAATGAGTCTGTCATCACGATGCTCAGACGCCCACGCGGCATGGCCAACTGGCCGCGCTGGAGTAACCCCAAGATGGCTGATATAAGACTTCTGGCGGCCCTTGGAGCAGGTCTTGTCGGACGTAAGAAGACACGTAGAAATAAGTGTTTATGGTACCACGACGTTGTCAGGGGACTTTGTCCCCCGACACCCCCTACCAAAGGCCGGCGGGCCTTTGGAAACCAGTTAATTGGGTCGGGAAACAGCCGGAACAGTTTGGGCACTGTTCTTAACACGTCGCCTGACAGGCCACTTCACATCTTGTTCAGGGCAGTCGACGCGTCAGCTTCCCTCAGGAAATTCGGCGACCACCACAGTAGGTGTATTAAATGATATTCTCGGACATGCAATTTCTGACGGGGAATTCCATAAATTATGCCGCAAGGAGACGCCCAGAAAAATGCTCCAACTCCTGAATATTGCGCTCCTCCGATTATATACATCTTCCACTTGAGAACCCGAAAAAGCGCTCGGATGGATTGGCTTGCGGTCGGAGTCCACTGCCCTCCACGCCATTCGGGTTCTCAAGTGGACTCGGTATATGATTCAAAAAGACCCGCTGGCCTTTGAAAATCACGACCTTGTCATTGGCCAGCCGGCTCGAGGTGATGGCATTGCCTCTACGGCGCCGCCTGGAACAACTGCGCCAAGTCGCCGGCGGTAATCCCCATCTCGCCGGTGCTGCCGGTGGCAAGCAGCCCCTCGGCCAGCCCTTTTTTTCGTTCCTGGAGGTCAAGGATGCGGTCCTCGATCGTCCCTTCGGTGATCAGCTTATAGACAAAGACGGTCTTGTCCTGGCCGATCCGGTGGGCGCGGTCGGTCGCTTGGCGTTCGACGGCCGGGTTCCACCAGGGGTCGTAGTGAATGACGGTATCGGCGGCGGTCAGGTTGAGGCCGGTGCCGCCGGCCTTGAGGCTGATCAGGAACAGCGGCACCTCACCGGCCTGGAAGCGCGTGACCGGCGTCTCGCGGTCGCGGGTGTCGCCCCGCAACTCCACGAACGGGATACAGGCGTCGGCTACCTCGGCCTTGATCAGGTCCAGCATTTCGGTGAACTGGGAGAAGAGCAGAATGCTGCGCCCGTCCTCGATCAGCTCGGGCAGCATCTCCATTAAGGCGGCCAGCTTGGCGCTGGCTTTGACCGCGCGCGCGGCCGCGGCCTTGACCAGGCGGGGGTCGCAGCAGACCTGGCGCAGTTTGAGCAGCGCGTCCAGGATCATGATCTGGCTGCGCGCCAGCCCCTTGCGCTCGATCTCGGCCCGCACCTTCTCGTGCAGGGCGAGCCGCAGCGTCTCGTAAAGGTCGCGCTGGGCGGGCGCCAGTTCGATCCGGCAGATGCTCTCAACCTTTGGCGGCAGTTCGGTCGCCACCTCGGTCTTGGTGCGCCGCAGCAGGAACGGCTTGATCCGGCCGCGCAAGCCCGCGAGCCGGTCGCCATCCCGGTGCTTTTCGATCGGCGTCCGGTAGGCGGCCTGGAAAATCTTGGTGTCGCCGAGCAGACCCGGCATCAGGAAGGCGAAGGCGGACCACAGCTCGCCCAAATGGTTCTCGACCGGGGTGCCGGTCAGGCACAGCCGATGCCGGGCCCGCAGTCGGCAGGCGACCAGCGTCGCCTTGGCCGCAGGGTTCTTGATCGCCTGCGCCTCGTCCAGCACCACGAGGGACCACTCCCGGTCAAGCAGGGCGGCCTCGTCGCGGACCAGCAGTGAATAGGTGGTGATGGCGAGGTCGGCCGCCTCCAGCTCACCCCAGCGGCCGGCGCGGTCGGGGCCGTGCAGCGCCACCACCCGCAGCGCCGGCGCAAACCGGGCGGCTTCGGCGCGCCAGTTGGGCACCAGGCTGGTCGGGCAGACCACCAGGCAGGGAGCCTCAAGCCGCCCGGCCTCCTTCTCAACCAGGATGTGGGCAAGGGTTTGCAGCGTCTTGCCCAGCCCCATGTCGTCGGCGAGGATGCCGCCGAAATCAAAGTCGCGCAGGAATTGCAGCCAGGCCAGACCCTGGCTCTGATAGGGCCGAAGCTGCGCCGTGAGCCCCGCCGGCGGCGCGATCGCAACCACGCCCGCAAACGCCTTGACCCGCCGGGCCAGCTCGGCCATCTGCGGCGCGCCGAACCAGCGCAGGCGGATGGTATCGTTGAGCGCTGCCAGCGCCGCGGCCTGGCAGTTGGAGAGACGCAGCCGCCCGTCGGCCCCGATCCCGCCCTCGCCCCCGCCCCCGCCCCCGCCCCCGCCCCCGCCCGGGCCGGCACCAAGATGCAGCTCGATCAACACATTAATCATGGTGCGCACCCGCACGGCGGGCAGCGCCAGGGTGCGGCCGTCCGGCAAGCCCAGATACGCGGTCTCACCGATGATCAAAGTGCCGAGGGTACGCCGCTCGGGATTGGCGTCGAGCGACCGCAGCGCCTGCACCAGCAACGGCAGGAGCGGTACGGTCACCCCCTCGACCTCGATGCCGACCGCCATTGAGAACCAGCCGCCCTCGCCCTCAACCGCGACCTCGGCGCTCCAGTCGGCGACGCCGTCGACCACCCGGTGCCGGAACTCGGGATCGATCGTGGTCCGCCAGCCGGACTGGGCCAACGCCGGCAGGTGGTCGAACACCAGTGCTGCCCAATGGGCGCCGGGATTGCGTCCGCCGAAGCGGAACACCTGGCCGCGCCCGGCGTCCTCGGTCGGGGTCAGGCCGAAGTTGCGCAGGGTCTGGATCGCCAGGTGTTCGGCATCGCGGTCACGGGGGATCACGCTCACCTGATTGCCGTCGATGCCCAGCAACTCGGCGCGGGCGCTGCGCGGGTCGATCTCTTCGCTGTTATAGAAGAAGGTCAGGCGCAGGGCATCGGTCGGCGCGTCCGCCTCGTCCCGCTCGGTCTCAAGCCGTACGTGCGGCACCGGCCGGCAGGGGACTCTCCGGGTGACCAGACGGCGATGCGGCAGAGGTAGCGGCGGCGGTGGCGGTGGCGGCGGCGAGCCGGGAGTGGCGCCGGGCGGGGGGACAAGCGACTCAAAGACACCCCGCACCATCGAAACCTGACCGCGGGTCACCGGCGGCCCATCGAACACATGGGCGGCGAGCGCCGGGGCAAGGCCGGTGTCAACCAGCCCGACAATGCCGGCCAGCGGCTCGACATAGAAAGCCGGCGCGCCGCCCAGGATGTGTACCTCCGTCGACCAGGGCCGGATCGCCAGCACCTGCGACCCGTCCGGCCCCGGCAGCCACGCGGCCTCGCCGGTACGGATGCTTCCAGGCCGCAGCCGGGGGCCGCTGCGGTCCTGCCAGTAGCAGCGCCCGGTTCCCAAAATGGCCCCCATCAGCCCGGCGATGGCCGGCCTTGCCTCCGCCGGTCTGCCCTGACTGCGGCCCGACGCGGCCAACAGATAGTCGTAAACGGCGTGCGCGTCGTCGAGGCCGAGACGTGCGGCCTGCTCCGCCAGCGCCGACCACCGGATCGGCCGACCCGAGCCGGGAGTCCCGTCCTTCCGGATCCGGACCAACTCGGCCGAAAAACTGGGCACCGGCCGGCCGCGCTCACTTTCGCCGGCCGTCAGCGTATAAACAATAGTCTCCGTGCCCGGCATCGGCGACTCGGCCGGACCCACGTCCTCTCCCGGCCAGGACGGGAGCGGCTCCGTGCTGACGACTGCGGCACGTACGCACGCCTCCAGCTCACCCAACCACACTCCGACCGCTCCAGGCAGATGCCGGACCGGCGCCGGCGCCGACACTACCGGAGCGGCCGCCGGAGCGGCCGTCGGCCGGCCCACCCGGCGGATCTGGTGCAGCAACAGGGCGGCTGAGTGCGCGCAGCCGCCCTTCGCCGTGCAGCCGCAGGTGGATTGCGGGATCACCCTGGTCCCGCATACGACGAACCCCACCGACACCGCGAATCGCTTCCCGCTGTAATCACGAACCGTGGCCGCGATTCGATCCGACTGACACGTCACCTCGCCAACACAGCGATTCCGTTCGAGGAACGAGCCGACCCGGAACGCCTCATCGCCGAAGGCCCCTTGTACTTCGGCTTCGGTCAGCCCCACATCGATCGGCGCCGGAGCGTTCTCCCCCGCCGCCGGCCTCTGGTGATCCTTGTGTTTCAGCCAGTCCTCAAGGCTCACGCCCTTTTTGGCTGCCCGCCGCTGCTCGTAAGCCAATTGTGCTGGAGTCATGTGGTGCCGACCATCAAGCCCTGGAACCGATGATCGTCACTCCTACCATATGCAGCGGTCGCAAGCCAGATCACGCATCAGGAGAAGGACACAGCCGGCATCATCCCCGCCCGTACGCCCCGTACCGAATAAGTGGTTTCCAACTGATAGCGGATGACCCGAGCGCGCGTCTCGGCGTCGCGAACCTTATTCGGCTGGATGGTCGCCAACCAGAAGTTGAGCCGGTTGCGGGGAACAAACGTCCACACGCGGCCCGGATCGTCACCCGGCATCTGCATGGTCTAATTGACCATGCAGGTCCCAAGCACCGGATGTTCAACGATTTTTCTGCGCTGGGTCGACCAGTCCAGCCCCATCCCCTCGACCACCGGCTTCATCGCCACCTAAGGTCTCGGCCGGGGTTTCACCGCGGACGGCCAGCAGAGCCGTGCCGTGGAATGTGATGGTCGCAAGCTCATGGGTCATGCGTATCCTCCTCTCCATCTGGCGTCTGATCTGTTGAGGATGAGGCGTGGGCGCCGCGCCCGCCGCCGGAGAGCGGGAACGACAGCCCGAGCCGCCGCTCGCGCGCCCGGTCGGCGGGAATGCGGGCATCGACCTCCCCCGTACGAGCCATAGGCTCGTACGTGCTTTCAAAGGGCAGTGCCGCCAACAGGCGGCAC